>OKRY01001160.1_pt1 | contig 21730 bp, 19 predicted proteins | sample 1601121 | NCBI WGS metagenome assembly OKRY01 (sample SAMEA3541546, study PRJEB24748) | human gut metagenome | biome: human gut; feature: human-associated habitat; material: faeces | place: China | collected 2012
CCGCTGCAAACGTGTCAAGGGCACAGGCAACTGGGAGCTGAAACTTCCCGCCAAGGCCATGAAGCATGGAGACTTGTTCAAGATGCACGTCAAATGGAAAGGTGGCGAAGGAGAGCGCATCCCAGCGTGGGCTACGCGGGTAGTACAGGATGACCAGACCAAGATCTTCTCTGCACAGGTATGGGCTCCTAAGAAATACCATTGGAAACAAGACAAGTTCATACCTTTTCGTGATCCACTGCTTATCTATGAATGCCATATCGGCATGGCTCAGGATGCTGAGAAGGTGGGCACTTATACAGAGTTTAAAGATAATGTTCTGCCACGTATCGTCAAAGACGGATATAATGCCATCCAGGTGATGGCCATCCAGGAACATCCTTATTATGGTTCCTTTGGCTACCATGTCAGCTCTTTCTTCGCACCGTCAAGCCGTTTCGGTACTCCCGAAGAGTTGAAAGCGCTCATCGATGCTGCCCATAAGCAGGGTATTGCTGTCATTATGGACATTGTTCACTCCCATGCTGTAAAGAATGAAGTAGAAGGTCTTGGCAACTTAGCCGGCGACCCTAACCAGTATTTCTATCCCGGCGATCGCCATGAGCATCCAGCCTGGGACAGCCTGTGCTTCGACTATGGTAAAGATGATGTTATTCACTTCCTGCTGTCCAACTGCAAATATTGGCTTGAAGAATTTCATTTCGATGGTTTCCGTTTTGATGGTGTTACTTCCATGCTCTATTACAGCCATGGTTTAGGCGAGGCCTTCACCAATTATGGTGATTACTTCAATGGCCACGAAGATGACAACGCCATCACCTACCTCACCATCGCCAACAAGCTGATTCATGAAGTCAATCCTCATGCCATCACCATCGCTGAAGAGGTGAGTGGCATGCCGGGCCTGGCAGCTAAGTTCGAGGATGGCGGCTATGGCTTCGACTATCGACTGGCTATGAACATCCCCGACTATTGGATAAAGACCATCAAGGAGCGGAAAGACGAGGACTGGAAGCCCAGCAGCATCTTCTGGGAAGTGAAAAACCGCCGTTCCGATGAAGAGACCATCTCCTACTGTGAGAGTCACGACCAGGCGCTCGTAGGCGACAAGACTATCATCTTCCGACTCATCGATGCTGACATGTACTGGCATTTCAAGCACGGAGACGAAAACGACACCGTATGGCGGGGTATAGCCTTGCACAAGATGATACGACTCGTAACCTGCGCTGCCATGAACGGTGGATACCTCAACTTCATGGGCAACGAATTCGGACATCCTGAGTGGATAGACTTCCCACGCGAAGGCAACGGATGGAGCTACAAGTACGCACGCCGCCAGTGGAATCTTGTCGACAATCCTGACCTCGACTATCATTTCCTTGGTGACTTCGACAAAGCAATGTTGGAGGTTGTCAAGAGTGAGCCGAAGTTCAACACCACGCCTGTCCAGGAGATATGGCATAACGACAGCGACCAGATCCTCGCCTTCGAGCGTGGCAATCTCGTTTTTGTCTTCAACTTCTCACCGACACAATCCTTTGCAGATTATGGCTTCCTGGTGAAGGAAGGCGAATACAATGTGGTATTGAATACCGATGCTAAGGCCTTTGGCGGCAATGGACTCGCCGATGACTCTGTAGCGCATTTCACCAACTACGATGCCCTCTATGCCAAGGACGGCAAAGGCTGGCTCAAACTCTATATACCAGCCCGGTCGGCTGTCGTTCTGAGAAAGAAATAATATTTTGAAGTCAGGAGGCTTGTCCTCCTGACCGTTTTTTGTATGATGTCAGATATGAATAAAGGCGGCACAGGGATAATGCGTGTAACCTGTGCCATTTTCTTCCTACTTTTCACGATTGTCTACCTGTACTGCTATCAGGCCGACATTCTTGCCGTAGCCCAACATGTGCTCTCTCATGGTGCGACACATTACAACCCGGTGATAGGTACTTTTATCATCACCCTTGTGCTGTGGCTTATCCAATTCGGAATTTATAAGTTTACAGGTCTCTGCCGGCGTGGTCACGCTCTGACATATGTTCCCTCTCTGCTTCTGTTAGGTATCATCACAGATATCTCACGCGATATAGCGCCCAATAATTATATTGGCAACTGGCTGTGGATTTTTCCATTGCTGATGATTGTCTATGCCGGAGTGGTATGGATCGTGAGGCAACTGGAACCCATCGAGTTACCCGCAACGTCTTTAGGATTCTTTTCTCGTATGACATGGATCAACATGTTGCAGATGACAGCTATGTCACTGATAGTATGTGCTATAGGCTGCAATGATGAAGTTTTCCATTATCGTATGAGCATAGAGCACAAAATATTGGAAGGCAAATATGCCGACGCATTACAGACAGGCAGCAACGAGGAGAAGACTGACAGCAGTCTGACATGTCTGCGTATCTATGCACTGGCAAAAGAGCACCAGTTAGGCGAGGCGCTCTTCGAGTATCCCCTCATAGGCGGCTCTGACGCCATGATACCCAACGGCAAGTCCGTGAAAATGATGATGGTGCCGGAGGTATGGTTATACAAAGACCTTGGTGTCTATTTCGTGGATAAGATGACACCAAAAGTATATTTAGAGACCCTCTGCAAGAGTCGTTTCGCTACCAAGATGTCAGCCGACTACCTGTTGTGCGCCTATCTGCTTGATGGCGACCTCGACTGTTTCGTCAACACGCTTCCTAAATACTATAATCTCAACGCTCATCTGCCACAAAGCTATCGCGAGGCTCTTGTGCTCTACACCCACATTCATGAGCATCCACGTATTGCATACCATAGCTCCGTCATGGATGCCGACTATGCCGACTACCGTAAGATTTACTATGGTACTAAAAACCCCAAAATGCAATATGCGCTGCTCAAAGACAGCTACGGCAAGACTTACTGGTTTTATTATTACAAGCTAAAGCTCGCACCGCTCTCTATGGTGTCTAAGCTATGACCATCCAGTACCTGTCCGATCTCCATCTGGAATTTACGGAGAACAGACTGTTCATGCAACGGCTTCATCCGAAAGTCACCGGTGACATCCTTCTTATCGCCGGTGACAGCTTCTATTTGGGCGATGATGACATTATCAAATCAGATTTTCTTAAATGGGCAGCCGACAACTATGAGCAAGTACTGATGATTCCTGGCAACCATGAATATTATGGAGGTTGCGACATCAAGCAGATGGGAACGGAATGGGAATGGAAGCTCATGTCCAATGTCTGCTATTATTATAATAAGGTGGTAACCATTGGTGATACAGACTTCATTCTTTCCACACTCTGGTCACATATCACTCCGCAACACAAAAAATCGGTAGGCTATTTCCTCACCGACTTCCATCGAATAAAATATCATGGCCGGAAATTCACCACCGATGACTACAATGCTGAGCACGAGCTATGCCTCAACTTCATCAGGAAGTCCATCAATAGCAGCAAGGCCGCTCATAGAGTAGTGGTGACCCACCATCTTCCTACACATCATTGCACACCACATAAGCTGAAAGTGATCAGGGACGGCACACTCGTTGATGCTTTCACCATCGACCTCACTGACTACATAAAGTCAGTGCCCATAGACTATTGGATCTATGGGCACTCACATTTGAATTTTGGCGTCAATCTTGGTGGTACACTCGTTACGAGCAACCAGTTAGGCTACGTCTTCCACAGAGATTATGAGTGGAATGGCTTCGACTTCAGTAAGTCGTTAATTTTATAGTCTCTTTTCCAAGATTCCTTATTTCAGTTCCCTGAGCGCACTGAGCAACTCCGTATTCTCAGCCTTAGTACCTATGGTAACACGCAGGCAGTCCTTACAGAGTTTCACGCGTGTGCGATTGCGCACAATGATACCCTTTGCCACCAGATAGTCGTAGATGCCCTGGGCGTCCGTCATCTTGGCAAGGAAGAAATTGGCATTGGTGGGATACACCTTTAGCGTGACAGGCAGAGCGGCAAAAGACACCAACATCTTACTGCGCTCCTGCAGCAACAGACTAACCCATTTCTCCACATCTTCGCGGCTGTCAAGAGCCTTAAGAGCTTGCTGCTGTGTGAGCAGATTGACATTATAGGGATATTTCACCTTATTGAAAAGGTCAACAATCTCTTTGCTCGCAAAGGCCATACCTAAGCGAATGGCAGCACAGCCCCAGGCCTTACTCATCGTGTTCAGCACGATGATATTCGGGAATTCCTTGATACGCGTGCGGAAGACGGGGATCGTAGAGAAGTCACTATAGGCCTCGTCAACAACAACAACACCATCAAAGTTCTTCAGCACCTTTTCTATCTCCTCAACAGACATATTGTTGCCCGTGGGGTTATTGGGAGAGCATATCCATATTGCTTTGGTATGCTTGTCGCACGCAGCGAGAAGCTTGTCGGCACTCATCTCGTAATTCTCGTCAAGGAGAACAGGACGATAGTCCACATCATTGATGTCGGCACACACCTTATACATGCCGTATGTTGGCTCTATGGCCACCACATTATCCACCTGCGGTCGGCAGAAGACCCGATAGACAAGGTCGATGGCCTCATCAGAGCCATTCCCAAGGAAGATACAGTCCGCCGGGACTCCTTTTATCTTCGACAGCTCCTCCTTGACTTTCGCCTGCAACGGATCAGGATAACGGTTGAAAGGGGCGTTGTACGGATTCTCGTTGGCATCGAGAAAGACATGAGCCTCATGACCGCTATACTCGTTACGTGCTGAACTGTATGGTGCCAAGCGCCAGATATTGGGGCGGACTAAATCTCGGAGTTGCTTCATAATTGTTTACTTTTTTAATGATTCGATACGCAGTCGCATAGCATTGGCATGTGCTTCCAACTGCTCATTCTCGGCCATGCACACCACGGCAGAGCCTATACTGCGGATACCGTCTTCTGTCAGATGCTGGAACGTGACTTTTCTATTGTAGCTGTCCAGATTCACACCATTATACGCTAAGGCATACTGATGGGTAGGCAGGGTGTGATTGGTGCCACTGGCATAGTCACCAGCACTCTCGCATGCCCACTGACCTAAGAACACGCTGCCTGCATTGACCACCTTCCCTGCAAGCTCATCATAGTTTTTAGTAGCTATGATAAGATGCTCCGGTGCATAATAGTTGGCGAGTTCCATCGCCTCGTCATCATCATGAACGAGGACAAGCTTGGAGTTGTCAAGCGACTTGGCAGCAATCTCGCAACGGGGTAGGGCTGCCAACTGACGGGCAACCTCGTCTTTCACCTTTGCAAGCAGGTTCTCGGAAGTAGTGATGAGGAACACCTGGGAGTCTATACCATGCTCAGCCTGAGAGAGGAGATCGGCGGCGACATACACAGGATTGCTCGTATCGTCAGCGACAACACATACCTCACTGGGACCCGCTGGCATGTCGATGGCCACTTCGTGCAAGCTGACCTGCTGCTTGGCAGCCATGACAAATTGGTTGCCGGGACCAAAAATCTTGAAGACTTTAGGCACTGTCTCTGTACCATAAGCCATGGCACCGATAGCCTGCACACCACCGGCCTTGTAAATCTTGCTCACACCGGCTATCTTCGCAGCTGCTAAGATAGCTGGATTGACCTTTCCCTCACGATTGGGAGGAGTGCAGAGAATAATCTCTTTGCAACCGGCTATCTTGGCAGGAGTGGCAAGCATGAGTACGGTAGAGAAGAGGGGAGCCGTGCCACCGGGAATGTAGAGACCTACCTTCTCGATAGGGATGCTTTTCTGCCAGCAAGTCACTCCAGGCGCTGTCTCAATACGCTGCCCTTCAAACTTCTGAGCCTCATGGAAAACAGCTATATTATGGTGCGCGAGTTCAAGTGATTCTTTAAGCTCCTGAGAGATATTGCCCATAGCCTCAGCAATCTCTGCCTCTGTCACAGCAAGGCTCTCAAGACTCACATGGTCAAATTTCTCTTCATAGCGTTTCACAGCTGCGTCACCATTGGCCTTGACATCTTCAAGAACTGAAGTCACAGTGGCATTGAGCTGTGTAAGGTCGAGATGCGGGCGCTCTACCAGAGCGTCCCATCCCTCCTTGGCAGGATATTTAATAATATTCATCTCTTACAGTATCATCTTTTCAATCGGCGAGACAAGGATACCCTGCGCGCCGAGCTCCTTCAGTTTGTTCACAATCTCCCAGAAATGCTTCTCGTCGAGAACAGTATGAATAGCACACCAGTTAGGATCGGAAAGCGGAATGATGGTCGGGCTCTTGATTCCTGGCAACACCTCAGTGATTTCTTTGAGCTTATCCTTGGGCGCGTTCATCATGACATATTTCTTATCCTGGGCAGAACGCACAGCCTCAAAACGGAAGAGCATCTCATTGAGGATGTCATGTTTCTCCTCGTCCATACGCCAGTTGCCAATGAGCAGAGCCTCGCTGTGCATGACCACTTCCACCTCTTTCAGATTGTTGTGCACAAGGGTAGAGCCGCTGCTGACAATGTCGAAGATGGCATCAGCCAAGCCAATGCCCGGACTAATCTCCACACTGCCCGTGATAACATGTATGTCAGCTTTGATGTTGTTCTTTGTCATAAAGCGACGCAGGATACCAGGATAGCTGGTGGCTATCTTTTTACCGTTGAACCACTCAAGGCCGGGATAGTTGATACCCTTAGGGATAGCAAGGGAGAGACGGCACTTAGAGAAGCCAAGGCGGTCGATGACCTGTGCATCTTCCTGACGCTCCTCAAACTCGTTCTCACCGACAATGCCAATGTCAGCAACACCGCTGGCTACGCTCTGAGGAATGTCATCATCACGCAGGAAGAGGACTTCCAAGGGGAAGTTGGTGCTCTGGACAAGGAGCGTACGCTTGCTGGGATTCACCTTGATGTCGGCCTCCTCAAGGAGGCTCATGGTGTCGTCATACAGACGGCCTTTGGACTGGACGGCTATTCTTAACATATCTAATCTTTTGTTACTTGTCTTCTCTTATGTACAAATATTCTTTGCAAATTTACCTACTTTTGCCGATATATCCAATAAAGTTAGTAATTTTGTATCAAATTAATATATGAAGTTACATATTATTGGCATATTATTACTCTTTTCCGCGCTTTTTGCAGGTTCATGCAGCGAGCAGAAAAAGCCGGAGCTGACACCATGGGGCACTCCTATGGGCAGCGACTCCATACCTTCCAGTGACAACTTTGGACTCAACGACATCATCAACAATGGTGAGATGATCATGGTCACCGTCTCAGGCCCCGACACCTATTATGACTATCATGGTCACGGCATGGGCTTGCAATATCTGCTCTGTGAGAAGTATGCACAGAAGCTTGGCGTGTCGTTGCGGGTGGACGTCTGCAAAGACACCGCCGAGGTCGTGAGGAAGATAAAGGCAGGAGATGCTGACATCGCGGCCATGCAACTGCCTGATTCCGTAAAGGGAGTAGACTACACGGATGTAAAGGTCGACTCCTTGAAGCATGGCTGGGCCGTGAATGCCGACAATAAGGAGCTGGCAGAGAGCATAGACGCCTGGTTCACAAAAGATATGGTGTCCAAGATGCGGCGCGAGGAGTCGTTTCTGCTCTCCACACGCAGTGTCCAGCGACATGTCTATTCCCCGATGCTGAACCGGTCGAAAGGTATCATCTCCCGCTACGACAGCTACTTCCAGCAGTTCGCACCCTTAGCACGTCTCGACTGGCGACTCATGGCAGCCCAGTGCTATCAGGAGTCGACCTTCGACCCCAACGCCAGGTCCTGGGCTGGAGCCTGCGGACTGATGCAGATTATGCCAAGTACTGCCGACCACCTCGGGCTGTCTCGCGAGTCGCTTTTCAATCCGGCGGAGAATATAGCCGCCTCGGCCAAATACATGCAGGAGCTGGGCCAGCATTTTGCTGATGTACCACTATCAGAGCGAGTCTGGTTCCAGCTTGCCAGCTACAATGGCGGCACCAATCATGTGCGCGATGCTATGGTGTTGGCTCGAAAATATGGACGCAACCCTCGTCGTTGGGATGACGTTTCAGAGTTTGTGCAGCGGTTGAGCAGCCCACAGTTCTACACCGACCCTGTTGTAAGAAGCGGCTACATGCGGGGTGCAGAGACCGTGGACTATGTCAACCGTATCAGGGCACGATGGGCGCAGTATCGAGGTGTTGCAGGCGGTGGTTCCTTTGGCGGGTCCTTCGGTGGGTTTGTCACTACGCCACAGCGCGCACGTAGAAGCTACAAATGGCATCTATAAATGCAGAAAAACCATTGAGTGGTGCCATCATGATAGGTATATGGAAAGATAGATAAAGGTGAGCCTTGCCGCAACGACATGATAATCTGCAACATGCCGTCAATATCCGCACAAGCCTTATGGAAAGCGTCTTTCTGTCCTTCGTTATATTCCGATACTACCGCGCCAAGGATATAGCCGTCAGATAAGACTGGTCATAAGATAGAATCTAAGTCTGTCCATACGTTGTTATTTAGATATTTGTTTGTGGTATTATCAGTTTCTCCCATTTTCCGGTGCAAAGTTATCCCATTTGAAAAATTCTCACAATACTCAAAAATTATGAAATTATATGATGATGCGTTAATCCACAGCCCTCCACAACATCCGCGGCATTTGCCAGCGACATCCGTGGCATATGCCAGCGACATCTGTGGCAAATGCCACAGATATCCGCGGCATTTGCCACACATCATCATCTTAACGTAATGAAAACAAATTGGGGCAATCTGGAATCGTTCCGAAACACATACCTAATCGTTATTAGCATATAAAACTATCACAAAATGTAGGTATTTACATCAAAAAGAACATCACTAATTTTGAATGCTCACTTTTTTTTTGTTATTTTGCAAATACTTATAAACAATTATAAGGCAAGATGAAGAATATGAAGATGTATGAGCCTGACGATAAGCTCATCAATATTATCAGTGACAACTATACGGTACTGCAAAGCCTTGGTGCTTTCGGCATCAACTTAGGTTTTGGAGACAAGACGGTGCGTGAGGTTTGCGAGGACGAGAAAGTTGATACCTATACTTTCCTTGCCGTCGTCAATTTCACGATTAACCGCTATCGCAATCCCAACGACGATGGCCATCTGTCTATCTCTACGCTGATACACTATCTCAAGGCCAGTCACTCTTATTATCTTGATTTTCAGTTGCCTTTCATCCGCCGAGAGTTGGCCGAAGCCCTCGATGACAGCGACAACCTGGCCAGGCTCATCATGAAACTCTATGATGAGTATGCGCACTCTATCCGCAACCACATGACCTTTGAGGAGAAGACGGTGTTCCCCTATGTAGAAGCCTTGGAGCGGGGAGAGACACCGTCAGACTTCGACATTCATACCTTCTCAAAACATCATCAACAGACTGAGACGAAGCTGAAGGAATTGAAAAATATCATCATCAAATATTTGCCTTCCGACGGGTTACACAACAACCAGCTCACAGCCACCCTCTACGATATCTACAACTGTGAGGAATGGCTGACCGTGCATGCAGCTGTGGAAGATCAGATCTTTATCCCTGCCGTGCGTCGTTTAGAGCGTAAGTCGAAGCAGAACGACGTCAGTGTGAAGATTAGTAATATGATCAGTCGCACACCTTCCTCCTCAGAGACGCTCAGCGAGCGGGAGAAAGATGTCATCATCTCATTGGTACAGGGAATGACCAACAAGGAGATAGCCGATGACCTGTGTATCAGCATCAATACGGTCATCACCCATCGCCGCAACATCGCCCGAAAGCTACAGATCCACTCTGCTGCCGGCCTCACCATCTATGCCATCGTCAACAATTTGGTGGACATCAGCAGTGTGAAGTTGTAGAGTGCCCAACTCATTTTGGGCACTGCCGTTATCGCTTTATTATTCCTCCACTGTGTTCTCACCGGTCTCATAACTTCTCACCATATCCTTGAGAATGCCTGTCATCTCCTGGCGGAAGTCATCGGGGCTGAGCACGATGACTTTCCGCCCGTGCCACAACAGTTCCTGCTCGAAGTCGCGCGTGGGACTGACGTAGAGCTCGTAGTCGGTATAGGAGCCGTCGGCGGCATCGCGAATCTTGGTTTGGCTCTCGTGAATCGGCACCTCCTCGATGTAGTTGTTCTCCGGGTAGAAGGCACGGATGCGTATCTTCTGCGGCGGGAGGTTCTGCTGACGGATAATGCCAAAGCAACCATCGTAGAAGTTGTCGGGGTTCAATAGCTTCTGTGTCCTCTTTGACAGCAGTTGCCGCTCGCAGACGATCTCCAAATAACTGATGCGGTCGAAAGGCAGCACACGCGGATGATAGTCGGAGCCGTCAGCGTTGGCCTTGGGTTCGTGACCATCCTGTTGCATCAGGTTGCCGATAACATACCAGCGCTGGCGGAACAGACGGAGGAAAGCGGGAACGAGCTTCATCTCCATCTCGTCGCCATAGGGTGTGCGGTAATGGAAACGGATGGCATAGCGCTTGTCAATGGCCTGGATGATGTCGTCGAGATACTGCGTGTTCTCCGGCGCTTTCTCCAACATCACCTTGTCGTGATATTTCAGCCTGTCACCGAGTGATGCCATGCGCAGGGAGCTGAGCAGCCATTCAGAGACCTCCGAATCCGCATAGCGGTCGCGGCGGATGAAATAGCGATAGCCACCGGCCTTGTCGCATTCGATCTCAATGCCGAAGAGGTTGGCGATCTCCTCACGGTAGCGGTGGAAGGTGCGCACGCTGAGTTCCTTGCCGTCAATATTGCTCGACGAATCCGCCCAGTCGTCGCAAATTTCTTGTATCGTCATGCGGCGACGCTCCAACTTGCCAATCAGCCAACAATAGAATTTTGCCCTGTTATCCATAGTCAGTATTCCAAATTCTTTGCTACTTTAGAAACGCCTCTATCACCTTGTACCAGTAGTCCCAGAAGTAGCCGACAGATGGGTGGTTGACCGCCATCACCTTTACGCGTCCGCCCCCACTGAGGGCATAGCTGCCGGTATAGACCGTGTAGCCGTCGATGGTGATGTCGTCGCCGTCCTGCCAGCGCTCGCCGCCCGGCATCTGCCCCCACAGTCGGTTGCCCCAGGCGATGATATACTGTGGACGGTATTGGTCAAGCACGCTGAAGAAGGCCTGCTCAACCTGGCGATACTCCGCATTCGTGCCCGCTTTGCGCGGACCGCCCATCGCCACCTGCAGGTAGTTGTAGAACAGCACGCTCTGCCAGATGCGATGCCGCTCCGGCCAGTCGGTCTCATGCCCTACGAGGCTGCGCTCGAACTTCAGAAATGTGCTCATCCATCGCTCGCGCGGCTTCTGCTCATCGAGGTAGTCGCCGACGATACCATTAGTAAATGCCATGCACTCACGATGGCTGCTTATATTGCCGCAATCAGCGCAACCCTCGTCGCAATAGTGGCTCTCGCCGAGCACCATGATGCGCTTGCTGAAGATGCCACCCGTAGTGTAGTCCCTGCCCACGTAGGGCTGAAAGAAAACATTCATAGAGTTAGAAATTAAAAGTTAGAAGTGAGAAATTGAAAGATGGGCGTTTGAAGCTTTGTGAGCCTCGTCCATCTGCTTCCAGATGTTCCTGTAGACTGACTTGTTGAGACCTAAAAACGAATCGGGGCAGGTGTGGTAGCTGCCACAGTTAGGGCACTTCAGCGGTTGCGAAAAAACTGTCGCGTACCACTCGATGTCCATTCCTTTGAATTTGTGTCCGCAGTTGTCGCAGGCAAATGTCTTTATTCCTCTAAGCATAATAGTTCCTCCTATGTTTAAAGTTTACAATTATCAGTACAATAGTTCTTGGCAAAGAGTAGCAAGCTATCCTTGCCAAACGACACCAAGCCTGTCGTCTTCGTGCTGGCCAAGGCAGTTGTCATTGAAACGGCAAACAGCTTTCTATCCGCTTCCTGTTTATTCAGCCTTTTCTTATTTCCTTTCATAGCTTTACGTGTTTCTGATGCAAAGTTACGACAACATTGTGCCAAAAGATGACAGAAAAGGAAATATTGTTCTCACGGATAGCACAGATTTCCACAGATTTTCTCGCAAAGCCGCAAAGAACGCAAAGCAATGGCAGTACTGCTTGCATTGTGCATTTAAAACTTGGCGAACTTAGCGGCTTAGCGAGAGAAACATGCCTGGTGTCGCTTCAATCCGCATTCCTCATACCCTTTAGGCCTTACCTCAACGTCCATTTCTTGACGCTCTTTATTGAGATAAGGGTTCTCACCAAAAAATGCCTTATCATAAGCCTTATTTTTAAATAATCCGCTCTTTTTCGTAAGTTTGCTACGAAAACAGGGAAAATATTTGGCGAAATGCCCTAACTGATATTTTCGCTCTTCAAACGTTCAAGCAGCCTCAGCACTCTCGCCACCTGCGGATCTTTCAATTCTACTATCATTGTAAACTTATCAATTGGTGCTACAAAGACAAAACAAAATTTCCTACATAGCAAATTTAATCTCCACTTTCGTGAAAAACTATCTGAATCAGCAATTAAAAACGTTATAAGAAGAAGTTTACGCATCCCATGAGCGTGCCAAGCAAAGCACCGAACCACACGATGGCACGCAGCTCCTTGTTCATCACTTGCAGGATAAGGGCCTCCTTATTTCTCCAACACTCCCTGGCCTATGAGGTTGTCGCTGAAGGCCGTACCCACGGCCTCAGCAATACGTCCTTTCTCCTTGGGAATGATGCCGGGCGTGAACGGTACCTGCGCCCCATGATGTGCTTCGCCGTATGCGGACGGAACAACATGCGGATGGCTATATCATTGGTTACGTAGCCGATGACACCACGATAATATAAGATGTGATGATCATAATTCACACACTCACTCTATGCCTAAATCGTTAAACATGCTCCCTATCTCTGAGTAAGTATAATCACGGTTTCCATTTCTCACATCAACGAGTGACCTATTAGCATTGGCTATCGCATTAACGAAATTGCCACCCTGCTTCTCAAAGAATTGGTGAAGCGGATGCCCACGGAAGAATTTCAGTGTCTTGTCATACCCACATATCTTATTGAGCAGAACTTCTACGTCCTCAGAGGTATGGAACTTCTGGGTCGTGTACTTGAAATAATAGATGAAGAATAACTCTGTGCACCGCTCGGTCTCATAGAAACGTATCTGGCAATCTATGCCGGAACGCTTTTTCACAATATGAGCATTATGGTATTTCTTCTTCAACCTTTGATATTCAGCCATACTCTTGGCATCCTTCTTCTTGGTGTCCATATCAATCAGGCAGAACACCTGTGAGTAGCCCATCTGAATGGAACTCTCGATAGACCTTTGCAGCTCGCGTAGACTCGTATTCTTCGGAGAGTCCGGCTTAATGTGCTGCAAGATACGGAACTCATCCTTTAACGAGTTGAGATAATAGAACTCCGTAGGACCTTCACCTATTATGATGGTTGTATTTCTTTGTTTCCCCATATCAGTCAAGATCAATAAATGGCGAACCGAGTTCGGGCTTAGCTCCTAACCGGCCTATTCTGTAAGAGTTATAAAGAGAGAGGTTCTTGTGCAGTCCAAACTTGTCAGCCCTTGTATAGACCGAAGACGCAGTCTCATGAGATTTCTCTGCGAACCACACGACCTGTCTGTGCTCGTTGATGAGATCTTCCGCCAGCAGAGAAGTTTCCTGCGAGGTCATGATGAGTTGAGAAGAGTCAGAGTTGTAAAGGAACACATTGATATAATATAGGAGTAAGTCATAGTGCAGGTCCTCGCCCAACTCATCAAGCATATATACATGGCTCCCAGTTATCGCATCATAGAGATACTTCAAGTCAGCAATGAAACGAATGGTACCGGCAGACTGGGTACTGTCGGGCAATTCGAAATCCTCACTGCTTGTCGTATTCACAAAGGCTACGGTCTCATCGCGGCCATTCGACAACACATGGAAGTCCGAGATGTTGAAGTCGGCCTTCTTCAGCATCTGCATATAAAACTTCTTTCTTTTGGCATCTGCATCAACCTCACGCATCTGAGGGAGCACGTCACCATCATTCATTTTCAATACACCATGTACGTGGTCTCTTATCCAGTCGTAAAGTTTTGCCATCGGCTCCGCATCATCGGGCAATGCCACCTTGCCATAGGTAGACAAGACAGTATGATTATTGAGTGTGTTCTGGATGAGCGTGTCTATTGTCTTGGATTTGATTCCGACATTCGTACCAAATTTGATGCTCACCTGTTTGTTGTCGCCATTGAATGTGCGTTCATAAAACAGTGACTTTGCCTTCTTGGGAAAATATTCCAGTAACTCTCTTATAATGTGTTTCCGTGTGTATTCAACAAGATAGTCGTAGCGGACGCCCTCAACAAAGAATGACACATACATCTTTGTCGGTTTGTCCGCAGTAAGGGCAAAAGGCATACCTGACAGCACGGGGGCGTTTCTGTTAGAGCGAGAAGTAAAGAGCAGGTCAAAGACATTCTGCATAGCCTTCAACATGTTGGATTTACCTGAAGCATTGGCACCATATATAATGCCGAGCTTCGAGAGATACACGCCTGGTGTTGGCTCTACCCGCATCCACTCGTCCTCTTTGAACCTTACCTCAAAGTCCATTTCTTGACGCTCTTTGATGGAATAATAGTTCTCCACCCAAAAATCCCTTATCATAAGCTTAATTTCTTAATATTTTGCCACTTTTCGTAAGTTTGCTACAAAAATAGGGGAAATATTTGGATAAATCAAAGAAATGCCTAACTTTTTACGACTTGTCTTTGAACTAAGAAGTCGTAGTACTGTTTCCGTATGCGGGCGGAACAGCATGCGGATGGCAATGTCGTTGGTGACGTAGCCGATGACGCCACCAACCAATGGAGGAAAGATATAAAGCGTAATGAACATACTGCATTATTGCATTTTAAAGCCTTGCTATGTCCTCAATAGACATTCAGGTTACTTTTGCTACCGTCTCTAATAGCAGCCCCAAGGCTTTCATTGCCTTTGCATTCTTTCTTTTTTCTTCAAGAACGCCTTGCTTGATACCTTTCTTCAATCCTTTCAACTCCGCTGTATCAAGCACATTCTTCATATCCTGATAGACTTTCAAGCTGTCCTCATAGTCCTGACGCTCCTCGGGGGTGTACTTTGCTATCTCTTCCTGCTCAAACAACCGCGTGAAGATGCGCTCCTACAATGCTGCCGGGCGGCACCATCAGACCGGAAAGATTGTGAAGAACAAAGAGCCATTTGTCGAACATCGTCTCTAACTCATCTTCCTTTTTGGTAAACTTTGGCATCTCGAGATAAAGGAATGTCAGCTTATCATAGAACACATGCTTGTCGTCAACATCCACCAATCTCACCTCATGCCGAAGAATGTCCTGAGGATATTCATTATCCGGGAAGACGAAATCTAAGATTCCAACCGTATACACTCCTTTTAGTCTGAAATCCCAGATGCCTTTCTTCACCTGATTTTGTATAGGAAAAGTAGCGTAGAACACGCTCCTGTCTTTGAAAAACTGCTGCTCGGCCTTCTGCATCTCCACGATGGACGTCTCGCCCAGCTCGTTCTCGCAATATACATCGAAGATAGCACGGCGGTCGCCATAGCCATTGCTGAGGTCCCCGCCATTGAGATAGGTAAGATCACTCACTACTTCCTTGCCTTCGAAAAGAGAGTTGAGAAAGCTAATCAGCAAGTCCTTGTTGAGAGGCGTGCCGAACAACTTCTTAAAGCCGAAGTCCGTGTAGGGATTGATATATCGACCTTCTCCCATTTCTTCTATCTCCCGTATACTTTTTCTGTCATGCCTTTGTTTATTTTGACGGTTACATTTGCAAATATAGGCATTGTTTTTTATATCTACAAATTATTTGTGCGGATAGTTTTCGAATGCAGGCTTCAATTGCTACGCTCGACCATAGAGGGGGTATAGCCACAATTTTTATGGATATAGGATACCTTTTTACGTGAAAAAAATTAGCCACACAAAAAATAATATAAATGAAACAATTAGACTTATTGGTGCTGTATACACAGCTTCTGGGCCACTAATAATAATAATAGCGATATTAACAATAATATAAATTATTATGTATAGAATTATTTCTGTTGTTATTTTAGTAATCTTTTTGTATAGCCAAGTTTCCTTAGTACCTTCTGATTTAAGGTCTCCAGATTCTTTCTGTACATGTTTTTCATTTAATGTCTTCGCATAATATTTTTTACTGTCATGTGAGTATAGAAAAGGGCATAGCCTATCATCTTTGCTGTTGTATTTATACATTAAGCAGAATCCGTTTTTAAATACAATTCTTAGATATTCATCTAAATATGAAAGTGGTATAGGATTCATATATTGTGGTTTATAACGAAGTTTTTCCCCATAGAAATATATTTGTTTATTATTCAGCGTAAATAATTCATATTTTCCCCATTCAAAATCTTCACTACTTTTATAGACATTATCTTCTTCCTTCTCTAATCTTAACTGATAAATATCATTTTCATCAGGAGAAAATTGTTCTTCAATGTATAACGTAGCCCCATCCATAATAAACCTAGAATCTGATGGTAAAATAATTTTTAATTCATGACTAAGCGTACGATCAAGAATCCATCCCGTTCCATCCGAGAAATCATCAAACTTAATATTATCATTGGCTATTTTCCACACGGATTTCCCAGATATTGAAGATTTTAAAAGATAATCTCCAAGATCAATTTTAGGTTGGTCATTTTTTTTGTTATTCCCACAACCGAAAGTGATTATAATGAGTAATAAAAAAAGGACTTTTAATAGAAGACGTCTATTTCTATTAAAGAAATTCAAAGGATTCATAACATAAAAAAGTCTCCTTGATAAGTTTTGATTGAATATTACTCTATAACTTTTTGATAACACAATTTCAAATTGTGCCCAAATATTAATGCAAAAAGGAAACACACTCAAAATGTTTACAGCAATAGTTTTTACCATTTCAAGATCGTTATAGATTATATGTAACAGATGTTAGCCTGAGCACTATCTGTGCTACTAACAGCCAATGCACCTCGAATATAGTTGCTGTAGTAGGTTTTGTGGCTGTCTCTAATGCATGGCTATCAGTTAAGGAATTGATTAACGTTGTCTTACCCGAACTGAACTCGCCAACCAAAGGCAATACGAGTGGACAATCTGTTGTATTTTGCTTTACAACAATCTTTGATAGTTTACTTGAAATCTCCTTAAAGCCAAGTTCGTCGGAAATTTGTAAGATTCTGTTTATGTCAATATTCATGTTAGTTAGGGTTTATTATCTAGTTATTCTTTTAGTATTATATCGAAGAAAAAAGCGTGAGCAGACTCCTATCCAATCTGTTCACGAAGGCTCTGGTAAACCCGAATCGGCAGATTAGCAGAAGTAGCTCACGCATATACATACGCGAGCATCGTTCACTGCTACCTTACCGATCATTTCAAATGTACCAGATTTTCGTGAATCGAATGGCAGTGTGATGCAAATCACTTTATCCTCAATGTCTGGCTATGACCTATACGATCAAAACCAATGGCAAACTTACGAATTTTATTTGAAGTTGCCAACATTTCAATCAAGTTTTTTGCTACTTCTGCTATATTTCCTACTTTTTCATACCAATTATCTAAATTAATTTATCTTCTAACCCAACTCCTGCCGCCATTTTTGGAATAGTAAAGCCCACGGCTGGTATTGGCAGGAAGAGTGTTGCTTTCAGCTTGCACTATTTTTGTGGATTCCTCAATTTTTAGCTTGATCTTTATCAATTACACATTAAAACAGTGATACAATCCAGTCTCCAAGTTCTATGGCCCACTTTACTATAAAGTAGATGAGGACACAGAGGATGACGATGAAGATGGCAGACCATGTCGCTTTTCGGTTTACCTCATGGATTACCGCTTTGTCATCGTTGACATAGCCTGTGATGAGCTTGAGATTGGCAACGTAGCTACGGTTGAACACATCAATGATGTCGCCAATGAAGAATGGTATAGAGCCGAGCAAAGCATCCTTCAAGACATTGCAGATAACTGCAAGGGTAAGAGGAATGGACTTCACTTGCGCAAGAGCAAAGTAGATGAACGGGATTGCGAGGAAACTAGACAGTACATCACCAACACCGCCGGGGATAAGGCCGATGATAGGGTCAAGGCAATATTTATCCATGTATTTAGCGGTCTTGTCCATGATGCGATAGGATGTTGTTGACATCAGCGCATCCCGCTTGGCTTCCTTCTCAGCCTGCCGCTCCTGCTCTTTCGCAAGGGCTGTCTCACGCTGGCGGTCCTCACGCTCAAAGTTCATACCCATATCAGCCTGGGCCTGCTGTCTTCTGCTGTTTGCCATATCTGTTGCTGGTTTAGTCGTTATAAGCTTATCTGTTTCTTGCCATTGATGAAGTCCTTGAACTCCTGCTCCGAGAGGTTCTGTCCGCTGAGTTCGCTGAGCATGAGCAGCGCCTGCTTGCGCTCGTCATCGTTCTTGGCGAGATTGGCCCGGCGCATCACCTCACGCACAAAAGCGCTCATGTTGTCTATGCCCTTTATCTGCTTGCGGAAGTCAGAGGCAATCTTATCGAACGCTTCATCGTATGCTGCACTTGCCAGCTTGCCGTTCAACTGTTGCTTCTTCAACTGCAACGCACTATCGAGCAATGACATGCCCTGTTGCAAAGTCTGTTCCGATGCCTCGGTAACTTGTGCAAGATCTTCCTCGGAATACTTGCGGTCTTTCTCGTCTACACCTCTATAATCATCAACTCCATTGAGCAAAGCTTCTGCCATGCCTCGGTCAGCATGGACGTTGTCAGCAAGCAAAGAGGTGAACAACGACAGATTGTTTTCTATGTCGGCAGGGAGCTTCTCTGTTGACTTGAAGTCTGGGATGGAGACTGTTCCGGTAAGTTTCTTGTCAAGTTTCGTCTCCATGATCTCACGGCCGAGACGCAACATGGCTATCACGGTGCGGAGGTGAGGCAGCATCTTTAGCTGTGTGTCGTTTGACGCATTTATCTTTGAACGGATTTGCTTGTTTACTTCATCGATTTTCTGCTTTACAAGATGCAGCTCCTGCTGCTTAGCCTTCAGGTCGCTCTGATGTGCCGCGAGTTCATCTTTATCGAGTTTTAGGTCAACTTGATAATTCTCATATTCACGGACAAGCGGATAGCAGACAGCATCCCACTCGGCATAGTTGCGGTTGTAGTCCTTGTTAGCTTTACCGAATGTTACGATGTTGAGCAGGAAGAACGGCTTCGATGGCTTGCGGGCTATGGCATCACGATAGCTTGCACCCTTGGAATCAAGAGTCGTTGTAATGTCGCTGATAAGACTCTGATAAACATCAATATTTTGCAGGTGGTCGTTAATCTCGCCATCCAATACTTTCACTTGCGCAAGCAACTCACGACGCTGCTCTTCCAATGGAAGAATCTCTGCATTATCATAAAGTGAATCAGTTATAGCCTTTATGTCGGACGACATCAGCTTGGAGGCATAGCGGAGAAAGAAGTCGGCCTTTGGAATGACGACATCGTTGAGCGTCTTATAAATAACGAGCAGCCGTCCGAGGTCAGCCTTGATAAGCGTTGAGTCGTGCTTGATGCTTGTCTTAAAAACGGAGAGATCCGAACGAAGGCGATTGGTACGCTCGCCAGCCTCCATATAGTGATTGAGCATTCCAAGTCCGGCCATGGCCAGACCGAGAGCCTTGTTGCCTTGACCAGCCGACTTGTAAGCTGCGACGCTGCTCCTGAGTGAGTTTTGGAAGCTGTCAGATATCTCACCGATAAGTGCCGAACACTTGTCACTGATACGGTTGTATTCCAACTCCGTGTGCTTCAGCATGCTGTCAACATCGAGGAACTGAACCTGATTGAAGTCAAAGAGATTCGGGGCAACAGCTTTGATATTGTCGCCGTATATATCAATGAGCTGCATGGCAAACTCCTGGTAGGTTGTGCCGATGTCGGTTCGAAGCGTCGTAAAGTCAGCAATGTTCCTTCGGACGGTGTCCTCACCCTCGTGGTAAGTGCCCACCATCTTTGAATATCTGTCGAAGAGAGTAGAAGCCTCTGTACGCACAGCCTTTACGCTCCCGGTACCTGTGACCGTGTCCATCATCCCTGATGCTGCCTTCGCAACGGCAAGTGACATATTCATGTCAATGTCTCTTTTAAGGGCGGCGAGCGTGTCGGAAGTCTTGGCGAGCTCCTTACTGGCCAGCGCCATGGCATCTTCCGGGTTGTCATTGTCGAGAAGATCCGTTAGTTGATATTCGTCTATCAAGGCGCTGCGGCTATCGTTGGTTACGAAGGCCTGCTTGATGTTCCTGTCATTGTTGAAATACTTGTAAGCCTCCAGTGCAAGTCTGCTTACGTCAATGGAGTCTGCGTCAATGCCGTACTGCTTGAGTTCGTAAGCAAGATCGGCACGGAGGTATGTCTCACTATCCTTGCATAACTTTGCTGCAATGCTGCGGATAGCATCATAGATTGCAGTTTTATCCTTTTGATTCATATTCTCCAAACTTTATCGTCCTAAACTTATCTTCTCACCCAGCCTCTTCCACCATTCGTGGAGTAGTACAGCCCCTTGCTGGTGTTGGCGAGCAGGGTGTTGCCCTCTTCTTGCAGATTGAGGAACTCGCCGTAGGAAGTGTTGATACAACGGGACGAGAAACTGCGGGCGGAGTTGGTAGAGACGAAGAGTCCGCGGGAAGTGGCGGCAAGGATCTCGCGGCCGACGAGAAGCAGGTCACGGAAACTGCCGTAAGAAGCATTCGTACAGCGCGGAGACCAGGAACGGCCCTCGTTGGTGGACACCTCGATGACGTTGTTGCTTGGGTTGATGCGGAGAAGCTCTCCTTTAGAGAAGAGACCACTGCTGGTTTTGATAATTTGTGGCATAGTATGAAGGGTTTTAGAATTCTTTAGTTAAAAGAAGGCGTGAGCATGCTCTCCGATATTTTGCCCACGTAGGTTCTCGCACAACCCGAATCAACAAAACAGCAGGAGCAGCCCACGCCCTATAAGCATGGGCACCACTCGCTATCCATTGACTGATTCGTTTCAAAAATCTTGCCAACGAGCGCAATGAAAACGTTGTTTTCAGATTGCCGAGTGCAGCTAGATTTTCTGTAAATTTGCGAGATTTACGTGAATCAAACGGCAGCGTGATGCTTATTATCTTCACCCTCAAAGTCTGGCGACAGCCTCTTACGACTGTCATTCCGATTGCAAACTTACAAATAATATCGTTAGGATGCAACTTTTTGGACGAGTTTCTAACTACTCCTGCTGAAGTTTTTTCTTTCATGCGTTCTAAAATTTCTGCAAAGTTATGATGCAGGTATGCCAAATACTGTCAAAGAGGACGTAAATTCTCATTTTTTTGCCACCTCCATATATGCTCATACGCTACATGCACCGCTAAGGAGAAGCCGTTCATGCGCAGCACGTCAGCAAGCGAATAGTGGAAGTGGCAGCAAAGGGCATCATTTAACTTTACACAGCATGGGAACAGCTCTCGCTGAGTTTGGGAAAATCCAGCGCACCAAAGGCACTTAAAGGAAGGGCGTGAGGAAAATAGAAGCAAACCAGCCCTTGAAGCGGTCGCCTTTAGACCGCCATTTCTTCCAAGTCTCTTCCGTGAGGATAAAGGAGTCCTTCTTCTCGCTGTCGAAGAGGTCATTGAGCTCACGCGTCGTGCAAGGGTCGATGATAA
>OKRY01001163.1_pt1 | contig 21719 bp, 15 predicted proteins | sample 1601121 | NCBI WGS metagenome assembly OKRY01 (sample SAMEA3541546, study PRJEB24748) | human gut metagenome | biome: human gut; feature: human-associated habitat; material: faeces | place: China | collected 2012
ACCTAGGACCTCCAGATTATGAGTCTGTTGCTCTAACCAACTGAGCTACAAGTCCGAGACATGAAGTGCGGTAAAAAGATGCAGCACACCATGAATTTGACTGCAAAGGTAGCGGTTTTAGGCGACACCACCAAATTTTTAAGTATGAAAATACTATAAAACTTTCAGATTCCCGCTCCGTGCTTTTTGCACACTTATGCGTAACCTGCTATCATGCTTACCTTCCGGCATGGAAGCTCTACCGCTCCGTCTTATACATCACTGCATCGGCTCCAGGGTGACAATCTCATCGGGGACGCTGCCTGCCTCAACCTCCAACACAGATTTATCGAGGTGCCGAATACCGTCTATGTCTTTTGCTACCTGGGTTATTGTTTCCTGCACCTCATACCCCCTGTCACCCTTGCGGAAATGCATCAGAATCTTCAGACACGGATGCTTGAGGTGGCTGATTACGTCAGCCGCTTCCTTGGAGTCGATGGTGAAATATCCCGCACAAGGCAGCAGCACGATGTCGGCCTTCTTCAACTCGGCATACTCGGCTTCCGTCGGCAGACGGCCCAAGTCACCGAGATGGGCGATCACCATATCGGGGAAATGGAGGAATGTGATGTCGGAGAGTCCGCGGTGCGCACCATTGTGGTGGTCGTGCGGCACCGTCAGTTTGGTGACGCTGAACGACGGCTTCTTACCCGTCTCTGCCACAAGATGGGCAGCATGATGGTCTGCATGGTCGTGAGAACAACTGACGACATCCGCTTTCAAGCCGCGGGGCAGGCGCAGGCCCGGGACGCTGCCGTCTTCATAAGGATCAAAAACAATGGAAGAACCCGAAGCCTCAACCTTGAAGCAGCTGTGGCCATAGAAAGTTATCGTAACCTTTGTCATAGTCTTTGGTTTTATGTCATTACTCTTGCAAAAATAGTGTTTTCTAATGAAACAGACACCACACCGGCAAGATTTTTATAAAACAAACAGAAAATTCTATATAAAGTTAAATAATATTTGATTCAAACGCAATTGCTCTTATTTTAGGTAACTTTGCATACATATTATTTATAATGCGCAGAATGCGCTTTTCTATACAAAGACATAATGACAACAGAAGTAAAAGGCCTCAGTGCAGCCGAAGTACTCGAAAGCCGTCAGCGGCATGGCGAGAACGTTCTCACCCCACCGAAGAAGACGTCCGTATGGAAGCTTTACCTCGACAAATACCGTGATCCTATTATAGAGATACTGCTCGTTGCCGCAGTCATCTCCCTGGTCCTGGCTTTCATCAATAATGATTTCATGGAGACCATCGGTATTTTCTTAGCTATCTTCTTAGCCACCACGGTAGGTTTCTATTTTGAGCGCGATGCCGCCAAGAAGTTTGACGTGCTCACAGCTATGAATGAAGACCAGCCCGTGAAGGTGCACCGAGACGGGAAGGTAACGGAGGTGCCGCGCCGCGAAGTTGTCGTAGGAGACGTCATCATCGTCGAAGTCGGCGATGAGATACCAGCCGATGCCAAGCTCATCAAATCCGTCAACCTGCAAGTCGACGAGTCGGCACTGACAGGAGAGCCTCTTGCCACGAAGAGCCTCTCTCCGGCTCCTACCTCAGAGAAGACAAAGGATGGCGCCGCCTACCCCGAGAACGTCATTCTCCGCTCCACCATGGTGATGAACGGCCACGGCGAGGCTGTGGTGACCGCCATCGGTGACGAGACCGAGATAGGTAAGGTGGCCAGGAAGTCGACAGAGGTCACCCACACCAAGACACCGCTTAACATACAGTTGGGCAAGTTGGCCAGCCTCATCTCCAAAGTCGGCTCCGTCGTTGCCGTTGCCGCCTTCGTCATATTCCTTGTCCACGACATTCTGACCAATGACATCTGGCATACCAACAACTATTTCGGCATAGCTCAGATTGTTCTGAACTACTTCATGATGGCCGTGACGCTCATTGTGATGGCCGTTCCGGAAGGTCTGCCGATGGCTGTCAACCTGGCTCTGGCACTGAACATGCGCAGGATGCTGAAGAGCAACAACCTCGTGCGTAAGCTGCAAGCCTCGGAGACCATGGGCGCCGTGACCGTCATCTGCACTGACAAGACCGGTACGCTGACACAAAACAAGATGAAGGTCAACGACATCAAGATGGCGGAAAATGTTGACGTCAGCGCACAAAATATGCTCGATATCGCCATGGCCGTGAACTCCACAGCAGAACTGGACGGTGACAAGGTGGTAGGCAACCCTACGGAGGGCGCTCTGCTACTTTGGCTCAGAGACCATGACACCGACTATAATACATTAAGAGGCTCCTATCATATTGTCAGCCAGGAGCCTTTCTCCACAGAGAAGAAATATATGGCCACGACCATCAGTCAGGATGGTAAGGCCGTGACCTTCATCAAGGGAGCTCCGGAGATTGTGATGTCGATGTGCAACATCAGCGATGCTGAGCGGCAGGAGATGGAGGCTACCCTCCTGGCCTACCAGCAGAAGGCCATGCGCACGCTGGCCTTCGCTTATGTCGAGGGCAGCCGACTCCCCAAGGACGCCGGTGATGGCAGCGCCATGCACCTGCAAGCGGTCTGCGCCATCAGCGACCCTGTGCGCGACGATGTCCCTGAAGCCGTCAGTGAATGCCGTAGCGCTGGTATCAAAGTGAAGATCGTCACTGGCGACACCTCCGCCACAGCCATGGAGATAGCCCGCCAGATAGGCTGTCTGCCTGAAGGCGAGGCTCAGAAAGAGTGGTGCATCACGGGTCCGGAATGGGCAGCTCTCTCTGACGACGAGGCTTACAAGAGATGCGAGGAGATAAGGGTGATGTCAAGAGCCCGGCCGACCGACAAACAGCGGCTCGTCAACATGCTTCAGAAGCATGGTGAGGTCGTGGCTGTCACCGGCGACGGCACCAATGACGCCCCGGCCCTCAACTACGCCCACGTAGGACTCTCACTCGGATCCGGGACGTCGGTAGCCAAACAGGCTTCCGACATCACACTCCTCGACGACTCCTTCCACTCCATCGTCTCGGCCGTGATGTGGGGCCGCTCACTCTACAAGAACATCCAGCGATTCCTCTTCTTCCAGCTCGTCGTCAACCTCACGGCCCTGCTGCTCGTCTTAGGCGGTTCGGTGATAGGCACCGAGATGCCGCTGACGGTGACTCAGATACTATGGGTGAACCTCATCATGGACACCTTTGCCGCACTGGCCCTGGCCTCTCTCCCACCCTCACGCGAGGTGATGAAAGACAAACCGAGAAAGCAGACTGACTTTATCATCAGCAAGCCCATGGTACGCGGCATCATCTTCTGTGGCCTGGTGTTCTTCGCCATCATGTTTGTCTTCCTGCTCTGGTGCGAGAGGTATGGCGCCGGCAGCGTGATAGACGTGCACGAGTTGACCATCTTCTTCACCACCTTTGTGATGTTGCAGTTCTGGAACCTCTTCAATGCCAAGTGCCTGAGCAGCGACCACAGCGCCTTCCGCCACTTCTGGAGAGACAAGGGGCTGGTCCTCGTCCTGGCATTCATCCTCTTCGGGCAATGGCTGATAGTGACCTTCGGTGGCAGAATGTTCCGCACCGTACCCATGAGCCTCAAGGAGTGGGGCATCATCATTGCCGGAACCGGCGTGCTCGTGCTCGGCAGTGGTGAACTCTACAGAGTGGCCAAGAGAGTCATCAAAGGCAACCGCGTGAAAGAACAGATATAATAATAAGACGTGATAGAAGATAAAGACAGGCAACCGTGTGTTGCCACCATAGGCTTCTTCGACGGTGTCCACCGCGGGCATCAGTTTCTCATTGACGAAGTCAAGACCGAGGCCGCCAAGGCCGGTCTACAGTCCCTCGTCATCACCTTTGACCGCCATCCCCGTCAGGTGTTGCAACAGAGCTACCAGCCGCAGCTGCTGACGACGCTCGACGAGAAGCTGCGCCTGCTGTCGCTGACCGGCATCGACGATATCTATGTGCTGCATTTCACCCAAGACATGGCCGCTCTCACGGCAAAGGAGTTTATGTCGCAGATTCTCCACGACAAGCTCAACGTCCGGAAGCTCGTCATCGGCTATGACAACCGATTTGGGCACAACCGCGCTGAAGGCTTCGACGACTACGTACAGTATGGGCGCGACCTCGGCATCGAAGTCATCCAGGCCCATCCCTTCGAAATCAGCGGTGTCAAGGTCAGCTCCTCCGTTGTCCGCGCTTTCCTCAACGGCGGTGAGGTGGAGATGGCCAAACGATGCCTCGGGCGCCCTTTCATGCTCTCGGGCACTGTGGTGAGAGGCTTTCAGGAAGGTCGCAAGATGGGATTCCCTACGGCCAACCTCCAAACTGCCGAAGGACTCCTCATCCCTGCCGACGGCGTCTATGCCGTGAAGGTGAAAGTCTGTGATACAGGCAAATGGCTGCCTGCCATGACCAATATCGGCACCCGACCCACCTTCCACGGCACGGCACGAACATTGGAGACCCATATCTTCGACTTCGACAGGGACATCTATGGCGCACCGATGACGGTGGGCTTCATCAGGCGCATCAGAGGCGAGCGGATGTTCGACGGTGAGCACGCCCTCGCCGAACAACTCAGGAAAGATGAACAAGAAATAAGAAAGATTCTCAAGCAATGAACAAAAATCTCAAAGCGGCCCTGGACATTCTGCTGTTCGTCGTCGTATTCTTTTTGATACAATATGTTATCACCGTTCTGACCGGTATCATCGGCATGCTGGCTTCAGGAAGTTCTTGGAAGGCAGCCGGCGAAGCCTTCATCCATGGCAACTTCAATCTGACGAGCAACATGCTTGTCATCGCCACGGTGCTGTCGAGCGTCTTCACAGCCTGTCTGTTTGCCAAACTGAGATGGACGCCCGTATCGCGCCATTGGCTGAGGGAGAAGCCCGTGGGTGTCCTCTTCTGGGCCGCCTTAGCAGCCCTCGGCTCTATCCTTCCATCCGAATGGCTCGTGGAGCAGATGCAGCATACCATGCCCGAAGCACAGGAGAAACTCTTCGAGCAGATCATGGCTCAGCCAATAGGATATATCTCTATAGGCATCGTCGCACCGTTGGCTGAGGAGATGGTCTTCCGTGGCGCCATCCTCAGGAAGTTGCTCGGACGCTTCGGCGAGAAATGGCATTGGGTGGCAATCCTTATCTCTGCCGTGATCTTCGGCGCTGTCCACGGCAATATTCCCCAGTTTGTGCATGCTGCCCTGATAGGTCTGCTCTTAGGATGGATGTACTACCGCACGGGCTCTATTCTCCCCGGCGTACTCCTGCACTGGGTCAACAACACCGTGGCCTACGTCATGTTCAACGCCATGCCACAGATGGCTGACGGCAAACTCATCGATATCTTCCACGGCAGTACGAAGATGGTAGCGCTGAGCATCATCTTCTCGATGTTCATCCTCATACCGAGCATCCTACAGCTCAATGCACGGATGAAAAAGTAAGCAAATACAGAAAAACTACCAAAAAGATAAGAAAGCGGGCTCCTGAGCCCGCTTTTTTCATGTTTCTTTACACGACGAATCATTTTTTTCCCTACATTTGCAAACGAATACCATCAAAACCGCAACTAAAACTCTCTGCTTATGCCCCATAACAGCATTTGGACCCGTATCAAGGCCAAGTGGCGTGACTTTCTCAACGCCATAAGCTATAAACAGAAAGTCGCGCTGACAACGCTCAGCGGCATAGCGGTGGGACTGGTCATCCTCTTTATGTATCTGCTGCGCATGCATACATATATTATAGGTGATGATCCCGCTGCATGTATCAATTGCCATATCATGTCACCTTACTATGCCACGTGGAGCCATTCTTCCCATGGTCGTGATGTGACCTGTAACGACTGTCATGTGCCCAACGACAATATCGCCGCACACTATGCCTTCAAAGGTATTGACGGCATGAAGCATGTTGCTTATTTCGTCACCCACAGCGAGCATCAGGCCATCCAGGCCGAGAGCATGTCCGACGAGGTCATCATGGACAACTGCATCCGCTGCCACAAGCAACTCAACCAGGAGTTTGTCAAGACCGGACGCATAGACTATATGGAAGCTAAGTGCAGCGAGGGCAAGGCCTGCTGGGACTGCCACAGAAACGTGCCACACATGGGCAAGAACTCGCTGTCGTCTACACCCAATGCCGAGTTTGTCGAGCCCATACCGCCCTCTCCTGTTCCCGGATGGCTGCAACGCGCACTCGGACACGACCCCGGACCCTATGCTGAATAATCTCTTCCAACAATTCATGAAAAAACCATAAAAACATACCGCTATGGCAAAACAACTAAAGAAATGGCAAGGCTGGCTGCTCTTCGGAGGAGCTATGGTGGTGGTTTTCTTCCTTGGACTGCTGTGCTCTTCTCTCCTGGAGCGTCGCGCCGAGGTGGCAAGCGTCTTCAACAACCGCCGTACCCCGATGACCGATTCTATCGTTGCCCAGAACGAGAAGTTCGCCGAAGACTTCCCACGCGAATACCAGACGTGGGCGATGACCGAAGACACCACCTTTGAAAGCAAGTACAACGGCTCGGCCGCACGCGATGTTCTGGAAAAGAATCCAGCCTTCGTCATCAACTGGGCTGGATACGCCTTCTCACGGGAGTATAACACACCGCGAGGACACCGCCATTGTATAGAGGATCTGATTAACATTCTGCGCACGGGCTCGCCTGGTGTCGACGGCCAGAAGGACCTCCAGCCAGGCACCTGCTGGACCTGTAAGGGCCCTGATGTCCCCCGACTGATGCGCGAGAAAGGCACCAATGCCTTCTATGCTGCCAAATGGAGCGACTGGGGATCAGAGATGATGAACAGCGTGGGCTGCTCCGACTGTCACGACGCCCGCACCATGGACCTCCGCCCCGCACGCCCCGCGCTCTATGAGGCTTGGGCCAGACAGGGGAAAGACGTGAGAAAGGCTAGCCACCAGGAGATGCGTTCACTGGTCTGTGCACAGTGCCACACGGAATATTACTTTGAGAAAGAGAACGGGCAATACCTCAAGTTCCCACAAGACAAGGGTATGACCTGCGAGGCTGCCGAGGAATATTACGACAGCATCGGCTTCTACGACTACATCCATCCGCTCTCCAAGGCGAAGATTCTCAAAGCTCAGCATCCTGGCTATGAGCTGTCATTGCAGGGCATACACGCTCAGCGAGGCGTGTCGTGTGCCGACTGCCACATGCCGTATATCTCTGAGGGCGGTGTGAAATACACCGATCACCATATCATGAGCCCGCTGGCCCACATAGACCGCACCTGCCAGACTTGTCACCGGCAGGATGCCGAGACCCTGCGCAAGAATGTCTATGAACGCCAGGAGAAGGTCTACAACTTCGCACGACTCGTCGATGTACAGCTTGCCGACGCCCATCTCATGGCCCAGTTTGCATGGAAGCATGGAGCTAAAGACAGCGAGATGGCCAAAGCCCTCAGCGACATCCGTAAGAGCCAGTGGCGTTGGGACTATGCCATCGCCTCACACGGAGCTTCCTTCCATGCCCCACAAGAGTGCATGCGGCTCTTAGCCGATGCCATGATGTACGCCAAAGACGCACAGCTGGAGTGTCAGAAGGTCGTGGGGCTGCACGGCTGGAAGGGCAGCATTCCACTGCCTGACATCTCTACCCGCGAGAAAGCCGCAAAATACATAGGGCTCGATATGGCTACCCTGCGCAAGCAGAAGAAACAGTTTGTGGATACCATCGTACCCAAATGGATAGAGACAGCCAAGAAGAACAAGCGCTTCATCACAAAGCCGCTTTAACAGACTACCGCTGATGCTGGCAACAACCTCTGCCGGCATCAGCGCCAAAGACAGAAAACACACATCACAATGTGGAACAAACCTTACTCCTTTAAGGAAGGAATCTTGATAGTCGTGGGACTCATGGTCACAGGAGCTATGCTCCAGATGGCTATGGGACCGCTTGATTGGAACCTTTTCATGTGGCCAGCCAATATCATTGTGCTGGCTATCTTTGTACTTATCCTCATCATCCTCCACCTCCTGCGTGACCGTTGTTATTTTTTCCGCGTCATGACGACAGGTCGCGCGGCTGTTCCTGCCATAGCCGGCGCCGTGGTCATGACCCTCATCATGGGGCTGACACGCCAGGTGGGTGAGAAATCGGCACCACTCGACCCATTGGCCTTCACCAAGATGTTGGAGAGCTGGCCGTTCATCCTTGTCTATGTCTGGCTGACAGCCATTGTGGGCGAGGAAGCCATCATGCAGGCCACCCACCTGTCGCGTCGCAATATCTTCACCCTATTGAGCCATATAGGATTGTTCATCGTTCTGGCCTGTGGCTCGCTTGGCAGCGCCGACATGCAGCGGCTGAAGATGTACTGTGAGCAGGGAAAGCCGGAATGGCGGGGGCTCGACGCCTGGAACAATGTCCATGAACTGCCCATAGCCCTGGAACTGGAGAAGTTCTACATTGACGAATATCCACCCAAGCTGATGATTATAGACAACAGTGGGAAACCCATACCTTACGACAAGCCGGAGGTGATGGAAGTGGACAAAGATGGGGCCACCGGACGGCTGTTGGGCTGGGATATAAAGATAGAGCGGAAAATAGACAACGCCATGCCTGCTCCACTGACAAAGATGATAGGCAGCATGCCTGAAGAGATGGCAAGCAGGATAAGGATGGACTCTTTAGGCCAGGCTATCAACCGGAGCGGATATGTCGCCACGTCACTGCCCGGCTCGGAATGTGCGCTCTATATCAAAGCGCAAAGAGCTGACTGTAACGCGAAAGCAAGTCGGGGATGGGTCACATGCGGCAGCTATCAGTTCAAATACCAAGCTCTCGCTCTCGACGCCACCCACCAGTTGGTCATGGCTTCCCGTGAGCCTCAACGCTATGCCTCTCAGGTGACAGCCTATACCAAGGACGGCAAGGTCTTGAAAGCCGAGATAGAAGTCAACAAGCCGCTGACTCTCAACGGATGGAAAATCTACCAGCTCAGCTATAACGAGCAGATGGGGAAATGGAGTACGCTGAGCGTTTTCGAACTTGTCAGCGACCCATGGCTGCCCGTGGTCTATATTGGTATCTTATTCCTTGCCATCGGAGCTTTAGGAATGTTCTTCACTGCCTCGGGAGCATCTAAGAAAGATACGAATGCCTAACATCGCAATACTATGATTTGGAACTACTTTATATATTTTGCCCTCACGGCACTGCTCTTTTGGATAGCCGGCGCCTACCTTGCCTGGAAAGACAAGCGCAACCTCGCCACAGTGACGACGAGCGTAGGTCTTATCATTTTTCTTGGATATATCATCATGCTTTGGCAGGCCCTTGAACGCCCGCCCATGCGTACAATGGGTGAGACGAGACTGTGGTATAGCTTCTTCCTGCCTTTAGCCGGTCTCATCGTCTTTCTGCGCTGGCGCTACAAGTGGATACTGACTTTCTCAACCATCCTCGCCACCGTCTTTGTCTGCATCAACCTCTTCAAGCCGGAGATTCACAGCAAATCGCTGATGCCTGCCTTGCAGAGTCCGTGGTTCGCACCCCACGTCATCGTCTACATGCTCGCCTATGCCATGCTTGGCGCTGCCTTCGTCTTAGCGCTCTACCTGTTTATAAAGAAAGGCAAGGATACTGCTACATGGGGAAAGGAGATGGCCATCGCCGACGACCTCGTGGCTGTCAGCTACGCCTTCCTGACCCTTGGCATGCTGATGGGCGCCCTATGGGCAAAAGAGGCTTGGGGACACTACTGGAGTTGGGACCCTAAGGAGACATGGGCTGCCATCACCTGGTTCAGCTATCTTGTCAATATACATTTCCGGAAGACGGAGCCCAACAAGCCCAAGATAGCACTGTGTATGGTGGTGGTCACCTTCTGCCTGCTACAGATGTGCTGGTGGGGCGTCAACTACCTGCCTGCAGCACAAGGGACAAGCGTGCATACCTATTCGATGCAGTAATATTTCAGGTGGTAGGTGATAGGTGTTAATGGCTTGGTGTAAAGAGGGTATAAAGACAAAGGAACTGCCAAACTCACGATTGAGCGGCAGTTCCTTCTACGTTAGTATGTTATGAAAAATTTGAGAGAATCGAAACTTCACAGCTTCGTTGTTGTTTTACTAAACATGATTTTATAGAGAAAGCATAGAAATATTCATTTTAACATTGTCTGGTTGACTTGGGTTTCCGGCATCATCATGCTCTGCTGCATGGTGTCAATAGCCGCGCTGTCACCGTAAGCCACACTGGTACCCTTGTCAAGTTCCGGCTTGTAATAGCCGTCGTAGTTGCTGATAGGGTTTTGTTTCTCAGCGAAAGGCACTTGCAGCGCATTTCCCAAAGTCAGGACGATAGCGATGGCTGCCGCTGCTTTGAAAAGCGGCTTGAGTCTCTGGGTGATAGGAATAACCTTAACTTTTACCGTCTTGGCATTCTCTGTCATGTCGAGAATCTTCTCATCGAAATCATCACCCAGCACATCCTTCACCGGCTCCTCTGCCTCATAGCAGAAAAGAGGGCGATAGACCTGCAACTCAGCCGGAACATCGTTCTGGCTGAAGAACGCACGCAGGATGTCCTCCTCCTCAAGAGAAGTCTCACCGCGCCAATAGCGGTCCAAGAGCTGACTGATGTATTTATAGTCCATTTTTAAATGTATCTGTTGGAATGACGACTCAGCCGCAGAATAGTTACATCATAGACTGGAGTTTTAACATTAGATAACAAACAAAGCCTACTTAGTAAAGTTTCCTACTTGAAAATAATCCACAAATAAAGCTGCGCGCGGCTATTTTCCGAGGGTAATTCGAACATTTTGTGGGCCATCACAAGACCAGCCCCTACATGTGACTGACTTGACAAGAAGTAATGATCAGCTTGCGTAACTTAATACTTGAGCCATCTCATGATCTCCTTTATCGTGGGCTTCTTGCCATACATCAGAATACCCACGCGGTAAATCCTTCCGCCAAGCCATATCATGAGGAAGGCCGTGGCATAGAGCAGAACGACGCTGAGCACTTCCTGCCATAAAGGTACACCGAACGGAATGCGGACCATCATGACGATGGGCGAGGTAAGCGGGAAGAGAGAGGTCCAGAAGGCCAACGGGCCGTCCGTGTTCTCCACGCTGTACATGGCCGCATAGAGTCCGAAGAGCGTGATCAGCGTCACAGGAACAATGAACTGGTTGGCGTCCTCCTGTTCATTGATACTGGCACCCGTCGCCGCAAAGAAACTGGAATAAAGCAGGTAGCCACCAATGAACATCACTAAGAACATAACGCTGATTTCAATATAAGGCAGATTGGTAAGCGCCGTAAGAACGGTTTTCACCTCCGGTGACATCACGGTGACCCCGAAGCCTGCGGAAGCAATCCCAAGGATGACAGCCAACATGACTGCCCACAAAGCAAGTTGTGACAAGCCTACGAGCATGACGCCAATGACCTTTCCCATCATCAGCTGAAAGGGCTTGACACTGCTCACCAACAGCTCCACGATGCGGTTGGTCTTCTCCTCGATGACACTCTGCATCACCATGGCACCATAGGAGACGACAAACATATAGATGAGGAAGGTAAAAATGAAGCCGACAGCGATAGCCACGTCGGTGTTAGAAGCCTGTTGCTCCCCTTCGTCGTTCCATTTGACAGTCTCTACAGGCACACTCTGCTGAACATCAACAATGATCTTGTCAAGCCCGGGGATCCCCGCCGAAGCAAGCTTCTGCTTTTGCACATTCTCCTCAAAACGGGAATGAATGTAGTCGAGCAAGTTGGCCGGAACTTCCTTCCGGCTGTATACCTTTACCGCTCCCTGGTTCTTTACCAAGTCACCCGAGACGGTTACTACCGCGTCATAAGGCGAGTCGTCGCTCTGCATGGCTTTTGTCAGCGCCGGCCGTGCCGTGAACTCGAAAGCGCGCGAGCCCTGTAAAGCTTTGACGTAGACCCCCGACGGGTCAATGACGGCGACATGCTGCTGCTTGTCATTCTCTACAGAGGAAAGCCAGAGAGGGATGCATATCAAAGCAGCCATCAAAAACGGCGTAGCAATAGTAAGGAGGATAAAACTTTTCTTCTGTACACGTTTCAGAAACTCGCGCTGGATAATGATCAGTATCTTCTTCATGACTTACTTTCTATTTGTTCTTCATTCCACTTTGTATCCTTGCCTATGACCTTGAGGAAGATGTCGTTCATCGAGGGCATCTGCTCAGCAAAGGAGTGAATCTCAACCTGCCCGCAGAGTTGCTTGACAAGCTCATTGCCCGTAACCCCTTCTTTTGCCTGAAGGAGATAGTGCTCCATGCCCAATCGTGTATCGTGAGCTACGACGGAGAACGAGGCCTGTTGCTTTTCTGCCAATGTCTGACGAGTATTCAATTCGTAAAGTCCTGTGCGAAACCTGTCCTTGATCTGGCGCATCTCTCCTTGCAAGACCACCTCCGAGTGGTTGATGAGCGCGATGTCGTCGCAGATTTCTTCGACGCTTGCCATGTTGTGGGTAGAAAAGATGATCGTATGACCTTGTTCCTTGAGTTGAAGGATTTCCTGCTTTAGCTGTTCGGCATTGACAGGGTCGAAGCCAGAGAACGGTTCGTCAAAGATGAGAAGGTCTGGGTTGTGGAGTACCGTGATGATGAACTGCACTTTCTGCGCCATACCTTTTGACAGCTCTTCGAGCTTGCGGTTCCACCAAGGCATGATACCGAACTTATCGAACCAGGCTCGTAGCCGTGTCACCGCTTCTTCCTTGCTCAGTCCTTTCAACCTTGCGAGATAGACGGCTTGCTCCCCTACTTTCATCTTACGATACAGTCCGCGCTCTTCCGGCAGATACCCAATCCGCATCACGTCGTCAGGCTCCATAGGACGACCGTCGAAGATCACTTGGCCACTGTCCGGTGCCGTGATGCGGTTCAAGATACGAATCAGCGTTGTCTTACCTGCGCCGTTGGGACCTAACAAGCCAAAGACACGGCCTTTGCGTACCGACAACGACACGTTGTTGAGCGCCACATGGTTTTCAAACCGTTTAGTGACATTGTTTACCTCTAAGAAAATATCCATAAGAAGAAAGTTGTGATAATGCTACAAAGTTATATAATAAATGACAAATTACTTCCGAAATACAACCTTTTTAGGATATTTTGGGTAATCCGCATTTCGCCAATACGATCTTATCACACCTAACGAAGGCATGGACGAGCCAAAGTTGCTGCTTTACCCACACGCACACGACGTTACTCTGCGGAGCGCTGTGTCATGCTGCACGAACATGCTTTACGGCATATGCCAGGGATGTCTGTGACATATGCCAACGATGTCTGTGGCATTTGCCAACGATGTCTGTGACATATGCCAACGATGTCTGTGGCATATGCCGTACATTAAAATGAATGAGCAAAAGAAGCCGTCGCACAGCCCTTCATAACTGTTGCAACGGCTAATGGAGAAAACCTATGGAACCAATAGTCTACTTCTCTTCCTCAAAGGTGTCCCATATTGATTGCTTCGAGCGGACATCAGTAGGAGACAATAATTTGTCATCATTAGGATTCCCAATCTCACTGCCCGGTGAGGATGCCAACAAATCTTCGCAAGCAGAGTTTACTGGAAGAACACGAATAGAGGGAACTTTATAAATTTTCTTTTTCATAGCAAATTACGTTTACTTGAATATCAATTTCTTTCCATCGTGAATAAATACGCCATGCTGTGGTTTTGCAACACGACGTCCCATTAAATCATAATAACCATGATCAATCTGTCCAGCCTTTACACTAAGAGCCCCAATACCCGTAATAGTTTCAGGCAGTGCATAGAAAGACTTAGCGCCTGCATTTCTAATCTCAATATAAGCCTTACCAGCATCCAGTGTACCATTAGATATCTTATACCATCCAAGCTGATTGTCCACCAAGCCAAGACCATACTGTGCGCCATCACAGGTTGTAGACTCTGTGGCACTCCCCTTCAAGCCATTAGCGGAGACATCGTCAGCAGCGTCTTTCTGTTTCAGGAAGTTGGTACTATGCTCCTTTGCCTCATCGCTATAGATCAGTATAGGCGTATTGGCCGGTACTTTTGTCACCTCAGTATACTTCATCGTGTTATTGTCATACTTTGCGATATAGGCTTTCATGCCGCTCTCTGTGAAATCGAGCGGATACTGGCTGACAAGTGTGCTATACTTATAGTTGTCGGTAGTGACCTTAGGAGCATCCCATACCTTATCGGTACTGTTTTCAGCCCCCGATACTGAGCGGTCGTCATTGACCGTAAGAATATCATAATCGGGATGATCCAAAGATGCCAGAATTTTTACGTTAACCTTAGCACCCTTTTGGCCAATGAGCCATGCGCCAGCACCAGCAGGAATCTGTGAGACTTTTTTCATCAACAGATGACCGTCAATAAGATTATACGCCACGTATGGTGTTACGCCCTCCACACCAGAAAAATCTACAGCGAAATCACGTCCGAAAGCATCAAAAACATAGTTTTCATCGCTTCCGTCACTGGACAAGGTGATAGGATAGTCGTAACTTACGTTGGTATCGTTCCAACCTTCTTTAGTATTGGCAGCAGTTATATAGAACTTGCATTTACCCTGGTCAGCCCACCCCTCATTGACAGGAGTCGTCGTACCCAAGTAGATAACCTCCGTGAGGCTACTGGTACCATCCAACCATTTCTCCCCGAATGTCGTCACCGAAGCAGGTACCGTCAGGTACTTTAAGGATGAACAACTTGAAAAAGCCATCTGCTTAATCTCGGTCAGGCCCGACTTAGGCAAGGCAACCGTAATGAGGTTCTTGCAATTATAGAAAACGCCATCACCAATCCACGACATTTTCGCAGGCCACGTAAAATATTCCAGACCGCTTCCTTCAAAAGCCCAGTCACCGACCCAGTTGACGGCAGAACCTCCTGTAACCTTCTTGAGATTGGAGCATCCCTTGAAAGCATGGTCATTAATGGCCGTAAGCGTAGAACCAAGATTGACAGATGTGATGGAAGTGTTGTTAAAGAATGGAGAAGTCCCGTCACCACCCTTGATACCGACCACCTTATAGGTCTTTCCATCTTTTTCTACTGTCTCAGGGAGTGTAATATCTCCTACCGCCCCCTCGGCTCCGCTAATCGTAGCGGTTCCTTTTTCTTCATCATACTCATACGACCACGTTTGCGCATGTAAAGAGCCAGCGCAGAGTGCGAAAATCGCACACAAAGAGAAGTAAAATTTCTTCATATTGATAAGGTTTTTAAAATAAGGAATATATATAATGGTAGAGCCGGATAACATCCTTACGGCTCTACCCATAGATTTACAGAGCAAAGAGGCTCATGGCAAAGCCGCCGCCGGAGGCTTCCTTAACCGCGATTCTATCGCCACGCTTCACGACGCGGTGCGTGATGCGGTACGCCTTAGGATTTTTCTCATAATCAGCGTTGGCGGCATCCTCATAAAGATCCATCTTGTATTTGCGCCCTTTGTCAAGGAAATCGAGTTTGACAACGGCAGTATGGCCGTCGGCATCACATTTGCCGCCCACAAACCAATTGTCTGACTTCTTATCCTTTCTGGCCACAGTGATATATTTTGCAGGCTCAGCCTCCAGATATTTACTGTCCTGCCAATCCACCGGTACATCGCGAATGAACTGGAAGGCGTCATCAAACTTCTCGTAGTTCTCCGGCAGGTCGGCTGCCATCTGTAGCGGTGAGTACATCACCAAATAGAGGGCAAGCTGTCCAACGAGCGTAGAGTGCACATAGTTCTGGTTACCGCTCCATGTCTTGAGCTGCGTCTCAAGGATGCCTGGCGTATAATCCATAGGACCGCCCTGCAAGCGGGTGAAAGGCAGGATGCAGGTGTGGTAGGGCTCATTGCCGACGAAAGCCTCATACTCGGTGCCGCGTGCCGACTCATTACCTACGAGGTTGGGATAGGTGCGGCAGAGTCCTGTCGGGCGCGTAGCCTCATGGGCGTTGACCATGATATGATGTTTGGCAGCCTGCGTGACACAATACAGATAATGATTGTTGAGAGACTGACTGTAGTGGTGTTCACCGCGAGGAATGATGTCACCGACATATCCGCTCTTCACAGCGTCATAGCCGTATTTGTTCATCAGATTGTAGGCATCCTCCAAATGCTGCTCATAGTTGGAAGTACTTGCAGCCGTCTCATGGTGCATCAAGAGTTTCACGCCCTTAGAATGGGCATATTCGTTAAGGGCTTTGATGTCAAAATCAGGATAGGGCGTCACAAAGTCAAAAATATCATCTTTACGGTAAGAAGCCCAATCCTCCCAGCCGATGTTCCAACCTTCTACCAAGACCTCATCAAGGTGGTTCTTAGCAGCAAAGTCAATATATCTGCGCACATCAGCATTGTTAGCACCGTGTGAGCCACTGGGGTTGGCCTTTGTATAGTCTGTGACGCCGATGCGCACGTTGTTGAAGTCATTGGTATAATTCCAACCTTTACGGCCGACTATCATCTCCCACCAGATACCACAATATTTAATAGGATGAATCCAGGACGTGTCTTCATACTTGCAGGGCTCATTGAGGTTGAGCGTCAGCTTGCAGGAGAGCATATCCCTGGCATCATCGCTCACGAGCACCGTACGCCATGGTGACGTGCACGGTGTCTGCATAAATCCCTTCATGCCGGTGGCATCCGGGGTGAGCCACGACTCAAAGACCATATTCTTATCATCGAGGTTGAGGTGCATGGTAGGATAATTTACACAAGCCGCCTCATGGATATTGATGTAAAGTCCATCAGCCGTCTTCATCTGCAGAGCCGTCTGTACCCCGGTCGGCGAGAAAACCGTCTGCGAGGCATTGCCTGTCACAGCCGTCTTCATGCGCTCACGAATTCCGGAGAGATGGGTAATCTGCGTCTCATACTCCTGCGTATCATAGTCGCCGGGAATCCAATAAGCCAGATGGTCGCCCGTCATGGCAAACTGCGTATGCTCTTCTTTGATGACGAAATAGTTGAGATCGTTCTGCTGTGGGAACTCGTAACGGAGTCCCATGCCGTAGTCATAAACACGGAATCGGATAATGATATGACGATTGCTGGATTTCTGATAAAGATTCACCGCCATCTCATTATAGTGGTTACGGATGGTGGAAGTCTCCCCCCATACCGGTTTCCAAGTCTCATCGAAAGTTGTCTGCGTACTGTTCTCTTCCGTAAAGCCATCCATCAGACTGGTCTCACCGAGCCCCTTGGAGGAATGCCTCTCCTTCGCCAGTTCAAGTCCGAGGTGGGAAGGTTTGACAACGACCTTCTTCTTATACAACATATTATATGTGGGCACTCCATTTCCCGTAAGCGAGAAGTTGACCACAACATTTCCGTTGGGTGACTTCACCGTTTGGGCATCTGCCAGGAGAGGCAGGAATAGAGAGAAGAGGAGCAATCTGACTCTCATCTCGAAAGATTTTTCTACACGCATGAATATTGATTTCATATAATGTTTAGAGTTTAGAAATACGATGTAACCTGTAAGATTGCAGTTTTTATTTTCGCTGGCAAAAATATATCTTTTTACGTCACAAAAAGTCGGAGAGTATATTGCAAGTAGATTTAGGGAGAGAACAAGACATGGTAAATTATTACATAGCAATCCGTTAAAAAAGTAATAGAGTAGAATAAGCGAAAGGGGGAAACTCTTTGCGTCAGTGCAGAGGACTGATACAGCAGACGGCAGAGGCATGTACTATCATAAAATTCAGGCACCAGCACGCCCATGAGCCTTTAGCTGTCGAGCATTTTGCGTTTCTTTTTAGGAGTACACTCTACTATGTTATAAAAACATTAAGCCGTAATAGGTTGATTACAAGCTTCTAATAGCATGATTGGCAATAGCTGTTCTACTATTCGGCTACTTATGTTAATAATTCGTAAGCAAAACGCTTAACTTTGCCTCAAAATTAAAGAATACCCCATTCGACAACCAAAGTGCGCAAGTATAATCTTGCCCTAACAACAAAAAAGAGCTTATCTCTTTAAGCTGAGAACCAATAACATCAAAACATAAAAATAGTATGAGATCAATCTTATCATTTGCAGGAAGGGCGGCAATGCTATGCACCTTCTCTCTGACCTCTCTCTCATCGCTGGCCCAGGATGTCAAAATCCATGGTGTGGTCAAGGATGATAAGGGAGAGCCTGTTGTCGGAGCCACTGTCATGCAGAAAGGTTCAGCCAATGGAACTGTCACAGACCTCGACGGCAAGTTTAGCATGTCTGTACCCGCCAAAGGAACCCTCACCATCTCTTATATAGGATTCCAGACACAGAACATCACGCTTGATGGAAACACCGACATCACAGTACAACTCAAGGAAGACGCCGCCAAGCTCGATGAGGTCGTCGTCATCGGTTACGGTACGATGGACAAGAAGGAGCTGACCTCCGCCATCTCGCATGTCTCGGCCAGTGACTTCACCAAGATGGCCAGTGTCGACCCTTCCATGATGATTCAGGGCAAGGTGGCTGGCGTGAGCATCACCAACACCGGCAGCGGTGATCCTAACAACCAGGCCAGCATCCAGGTGCGTGGTGTATCCTCCCGTGCTGCCGGCTTAGGACCTCTGATTGTCATCGACGGTGTGCCCGGTGGCAACCTCACCAACCTCAACCCTAACGATATTGAAAGCTTCGACGTGCTGAAAGATGGTGCCGCCAGCGCCATCTATGGTACCCGGGGCTCTAATGGCGTCATTCTTGTAACTACAAAGAAGGGGTCCCGCGACGGTGTTCTGCATACCACGTACAATGGTACCGTATCCTTCGATGTCATCAAGAAAGAGCTTGACATGCTGAACGCTGACGAATACCGTGCCAACCGTATTGCTTCCGGCTACGGCTACGACCTTGGCGGCTCTACGGACTGGCTTGATGAGGTGAGCCGGGTGGGCGTGCGCACACAGCACACCCTGACTTTCAGCGGTGGCAATTCAAAGTCCAACTACCGCGCCTCGATGGACTACCGCAATGCAGAGGGCGTGGACCGCTATTCCAACCGCCGCGAGTATGGCGCGCACGTATCTCTGAACCACACCGCGAAGAGTGGACTCCTCACCTTTGGGCTCAATATATCTCCACGTATTGCCTATCGTAAGAATGCGTCATGGGATGTCTTCCGCAATGCCATCGAGGCCAATCCTACTACGCCTGTCATGGATCCGCAAAATCCGGTACAATATTATAACTTCAAGGGGCAGGCAGCAGGCTACAACCCCGTGGAACTCCTCAAGCTTGACAAGAATACAGGTACAACAAAGCTCCTGGACTGGGATGCCTCCGTCAGGCTGAATCTCTTCCCCCTTCTGCTGAAGAATCCGGGACAGCAGATTCTCACGACGCAGCTTACCTTTGCCGACCATCAGTATGACAACTACAACCAGTTCTTCCGGCCGTCAACGAGTACGCTGGAGATCAATGCCGGCCGTTCCGGTGAGGCATCGCAAGACTATTCCAAGTCATCCATGCAGAGCGTAGAGTGGATTACCAACTACAGCAACTCCTGGGGCGAGCACAATCTGAAAGTCATGCTCGGCTATTCGTATGAGTACAACAAGTATTCCGGTCTGAATGCCTACAACAAAGACTTCCCCAACGATGCCCTTGAGGACAACAACCTTGGCAGCGGCACCTATGCCAAAGACGAGGGCGAGGTAGACATGGGCTCCTATATGAACGACTCCAAGCTGATAGCCTTCTTTGGCCGCGTGAGCTACGACTGGCATGGCCGCTACATGTTCACAGCCTCTCTGCGACATGAGGGTTCATCGAAGTTCGGTGCCAATCACAAGTGGGGTAACTTCCCTGCCGTCTCCGTGGGCTGGCGTATTTCTGACGAGCCGTTCATGGAGGGCACCAAAGGCTGGCTCACCGACCTGAAGCTGCGCTCCGACTATGGTGTCACCGGTAACCAGGACTTCGACTCCTACAAGTCGCTCAACACCATGTCTGGATTTGGATATTACATGTACAATGGGAAATACTATCAGGTATGGGGCCCTGGCAAGAATGTGAACCCAGACCTTCACTGGGAGAAAGGCAAGAACTGGAATATCGGTCTTGACTGGGCGCTCTTCAACGGCAACCTCCACGGTTCGTTCAACTATTATATCCGCAAGCAGCAGGACCTCCTTGGCGACTACAATGTCTCTGTACCACCTTATCTGTTCACCACAACCTTTGTCAATGTGGGAACGATGCGCAACAGCGGCTTCGAGTTTGATATCACATGGAATGCTGTAAGGACCAAAGACTTCAGCTATACTCTCAACGTCATCGGCGCAACGATGAGCAATGAGTTTGAAAGCTTCAGCAACAGCAAATTCATCGGTCAGGACTATTATGACGTGGTGAGCCCCGAGGACCCCTATCCTTTCCATACATTGCAGCGTATTGAGAAAGGACGCCGCATCGGCAGCTTCTACATGCTGAAATACGCCGGTGTCGACCCACAGGGCCGCTGGATTGTCTACGACAAAGACGGCGATATGGTCCTTGCCGACAACGCTACCGACGACGACCGACAGTATGTGGGCAACGGACTGCCGAAATTCACGGGATCTATGACCCATACCTTCCGCTATAAGAACTTTGACGCATCCATCTTCTTCCAGACCGCTCTCGGTTTTGACATCTTCAACATCCATGATTTCTATTATGGTACGAAGAACTTCCAGGGCAATGTCATGGACAAGGCTTACAGCAAGAACAAGATTATCTCCGAGAATCCTATCGTGTGCGACTACTTCCTTGAGCCGGGCGACTATCTCAAGCTCTCGTCAGTGAGCCTGGGCTACACCTTCCGTCTGAAGAACTGCAAGTATCTCGACGCTGCACGCATCTATGCCACAGGCGGTAATCTCTATACCTGGACACGGTTCTCAGGAGTTGATCCCTCGACCTATCAGGTCAATGGTCTCAATCCTGGCGCTACAGGCTCCAGATCTTACTATCCGTCGACGAGACAGTTCCTCGTGGGCGTACAGCTTGACTTCTAAAACTGTGTCAACATTTCAAAAACACTTTAGCAATGAACAAGATATTGAAATATTCTGCCCTATTCATGTCAGTAGCGGCACTCACGGTCACCACAGGCTGCACCGATCTCGATGAGACGCTCTACGACCAGGTGGCATCACAAAACTATTATAACACGAAAGACGATGTTGTCCGTGCCGTGTTCCGGCCTTTTGAGCATGGTTTCTGGAGCATTCAAAGCCGGCAAGTCCTCAACGAGGAAACCGCCGACCAGCTCATCACTCCCACACGTGAGGACTGGTGGGACGACGGTGGCCGCTGGGCTCGCCTGCACCGCCATCAGTGGCTCAACACCAACGGCGAGGCACAAAGCGAATACAACGGTATGTATCAAGGCATCGGCCAGGCCAATCTCGTCATCGAAGACCTCAGCAGGCTCTCGGCCGGGAAGTTTGGCTTCAACGAGGCAGAATTCAACAACCTCAAGGCCCAGAACCGAGTGCTCCGCGCCTGGTTCTATCTCCGCCTGCTCGACGAGTTCCGTAATGTGCCTCTCAGCGTGAGCTATTATGATCTGAGCAAGAATACGATGTCGCAGGTAGAGCCTCGCAAAATATACGATTTCATCGAGTCTGAGCTGAAAGAGTCTCTGCCCTTGCTGACC
>OKRY01001171.1_pt1 | contig 21678 bp, 16 predicted proteins | sample 1601121 | NCBI WGS metagenome assembly OKRY01 (sample SAMEA3541546, study PRJEB24748) | human gut metagenome | biome: human gut; feature: human-associated habitat; material: faeces | place: China | collected 2012
TTTACTATCCGGTGGAATTTATGGCAGCACTTATGACGCCAATACGGTACGCGTCTGCGTCAGTCCGGCTGTAAAGGTCATAGGCACCTTCTCTCCATTGTAGATAGCCTGTGTATCATATTCATTCGTACATGCAGCAAGCAAACCGCCTGCAATAGCCATGCTTATAGATTCATAAATGAAATTCCTGATTCTCATCTTATTCCTGATTTTAAATTCTTTACCATTCATAAATATCAGAATCGTCAAAGGAATCGTGAGTGGCTTCCTGCTCATTACTTGCACATAGCAAACTCTCGTTCTGCACTTCTATTGTTTCACACTTGGGAGTTTCATAAACTTTACCATTGAGTAAGTTTTCATTTTGACTTTTCATAATAATTGTTTTTTAAATTTTTATAATCTGTTAAAAACACATACTTCTATATTTATTTTCTAACTTTTTCAAAAACATCACCTTGATGTGTCTGATACCATATTAACCTTTTTATTTTCTTTTCAACAATACGTTTAATTTTTATCCACTGCCTTGGTTTTATATGGTGAACTTTCGGAATGACGGTTTGCTGTCTTCGAACAAACAATCAAGCTGTTTTTTCTGTTTGATAAAGATGTCCCGTAACTGTAGGTAAGAACGTTCTGAGCAAAGAATAAGTCGTGTGGATGGTGAAGGTGATATTCTCGCCCAGCTCCGCCGTCGCTTTGTCCATTTCGAACGTCGGTTTGCCCGGAATAATCACATCCGCGCGGTCGATGTTTTCGAGGTCATCCGGCACGTCCGTAGGCGCGGGGGTCGACGCGGGTTCCTCGGTCGGCACGACAGCGGGTTCCTCGGTCGGGACGACAGCGGGCTCTTCGGTCGGGACGACAGCGGGTTCCTCGGTCGGCACGACAGCGGGCTCCTCGGTCGGCACGACAACAGGTTCCTCGGTCGGCACGACAACAGGTTCCTCGGTCGGCACGACAACAGGCTCTTCAGTCGGCACGACAGCGGGTTCCTCGGTCGGCACGACAACAGGCTCTTCCGTCGGCACGGGCGTGGGTGCAGGGGTCGGCACGGGTTCTTCCGTCGCAGCCGCAAGCAGCAGCAGGGCACTGGGCATTTCCACGCCGCTCGCGAAAACACCGGTGTGACGTTGATTCTCAATGCCCTCTTCCGGCACAGGATGCACTGCATCCGCCGCCAGATAGCCATATGCAACGCCAGCCGTCTTGTCATACACGCAGACGGAAATCCGTTCATTCAGCTGACCCTTCTGCGGACGATGCGTGACATACACCACGCCGGTTACACGACCAACCAGCTCATCGCCCGTCGGATTCAGGTACAGCTGTGCGCTGCTGAACGTCGCGGCAAAGCCGGAGTCAAAGAACTCGTTATCCAGCACGGAGCGGCTGTAATCTACGGTTGATTCGTCCGCGATTTCGGGCGCTTCCGTTACCTCGGGAACATCCGTCGTTTCGGGGAGTTCCGTTGCTTCGGGAACATCCGTCGCTTCGGGCGCTTCCGTTGTTTCAGGAACATCCGTCGCTTCGGGAACATCCGTCGCTTCGGGGATTTCCGTTACCTCAGGAACAGCTGTTGCTTCCGGTGCTTCCGTCGGCACGACATCAACCGTTTCCGTCGGCAGAGTTTCTGGCTCTTCTGCAGCCGCCGTCAGCACTGTTCCCATACTGCCCGTCACCATGAATACAGCCAGCAGGAAAGACAATGCCTTTCGCATCCACTTTTTGTCCTTCATCGTCCTCACTCCTTGTTCCGTGCAATCTTCCGGCACGACGTATGGTTGTGCCAATGGCAAGCGATTGCTACTTTCCATCTTTCTTTTCGCGGCGAGCTGCAGTGCTCCCAGTGGATATAGCAATCTCTTTCCCAATTCCAGCTATATTGTAACAAATTACAAGTCAGCTGTCAATACTTACCGCGCAGAAAGCCGCATTTTATACGAAAATCAAGGAACTTTCTCTGCATCTGTCTCGCGGAACTGATTTTTCCATTGCTGAATTGCCGTGGTCGGCAAATCAATTTGCGTCTCCCATGCGGAACAGATGCGCTCCTCCAGCACATCCAAATTCCCGCCGCGGGGCAGGACGGGCAGATTCGTGTCCTTCGCGATTTCACTTGCGCGGTTGTCTACCGCCAGGATCAGGCTTCGGCAGCCCATGTTCATTGCGTGGATGCCGCCGTGCAGCCGCGTGCCAACGTAGTCAATCCCGCCTGATGCCAAAAGCGCCGTGTAATCTCGCAGATTCGGCTGAATCAGGTGCAAATTCTGCGTCACGCGCGCATCCATTTGGCGCAGGCAGGCGTAGTCCTCAACTGCTTGCAGCCACACATACACCTCGCGGTAGTGCTTTTGCAGCATGGTCAGCATCTGCGCATCCTGCTCCGGGCTGCTGCGGTAGTCCGTCAGCGTTGTCACGACGCGCTCCGCCTTGTGCGTTGGAATCTGCGCGCATTTGTCAGCTGTCAGCCCCCACATTGTCGGACACGCCGTATTCAGCACGTTCGTGATGCCCAGCTTCAGCAGGCGCTGGCGCGTGTATTCGTCGCGCACCGCGTGCAGGTACTGCCCATCCAGCAGCGTTTTTAGAATCCGCTTCGTGTATCCTGTCGGCTCGTCCTGGTATTGATACCACCCCGCGCCCAGCAAAATGACATGCGTGCGCTGAAATTTCTCACGAATCAGGCGGAAATTCAGCAGCTCCCGCTTGTGCAAATCGCCGCAGCGCATCATCACCGCGTCCCGCAGGTGGATATTCCACATCCTTTGGCGGTGCATGTCCGAGGAAAGCAGATTCGTCCCGCAGACAAATGCGTAATCCGCACTGCCGACGTGCTTCATCGACACTTTCGACAGCCTGTCCCGAACCGGCACGACGACGGACAGCTGCACAGGAAAGCAGTCGTGCAGCACATGCTCGCAGGCGTTGCGGATAATGAAATCTCCCTGATTCGCTGTTGAAATGGTAGGGTCAAAACGCACAATTTTGCGGCAGTGCTGCATTTCCTGATCGATCATGCCTTCTTCCTCCATTTGCGCAAGAAACTCCGCCCTTTTTCAAGCATCCAGCGATATTCTGCCGTCCGCCCCAGCGCCAGCGTGTACAGGAGCGCCGTCACCGCCGCGCAGGTGATGCCCTTGAGGATAATCCACATCAGCGTATGCCCCATCCGCGCGCACAGCAGCAGCGACAGCGCCATCACCGCGCCGTTGAGCAGCAGCAGGCCGCCCTGCGCCTTGAAATACGCGGCAGCGCTGCGCCCGAAGGTGCGATGGAACAGCACTTTCGGCTCATACCAGAAGATGGTGCATAGCCGCGCCAGCCCTGTTGCGCCGATGATGCCCGCCACGCCGAAGAAGTGCCCCAGCAGGATGGACAGCAGGATGTTGACCAGCGCTGTCATAAACATAACATATTTCATTTGCCGAAAAAGCCCCAGTGTTTCGCGGTACATCCACACGGGCGCGACGATGGTGCTCAGGTAGAACGTGAACAGCACCGCCGCCACTGTCCCTGTATCCATCAGGTATTCTTCGCCCACCCAAATCGGGATGAAGTCCTGCACAACCGCGCCGTATGCGGCGACGCAGAAGCCTGTAATCGCCCCGAAGAGGACAATCAGGTTGCGGAACATGGCGTATGACTTTTCCGAATTCTTCTCGGCATTCAGATTTCCCAAGCTGGCGGAAATGCCGGTAATCACGATGGAAACGAACGTTGTCACATACGTCGTCAGCGACGCGTAGTTGGAGTAGTAGCCGACGAACACCGTGCCCAGCATGACGGAAATCAGAATGTTGTCCGTGTTGTTGATGAGTATTGTCGCCAGCTTGTAGAGAAACATGGAGCGGATGTTGTCGTTCAGCTCCTGCTTGCGGTGCATCGGCGCACGTTTCTGCTTTTTCCGCAGGAAGGGGTACATCTTATCCGCTAAATGGCTCAGCACCGCATTCTGCAGGAGGGTGCAGGCGATCTGAATCAGCAGATAGCCAAGATAGCTGCCCCAAATCAGCAGGCACGCCATCTGCGCCGCATACTGCAACACCAGCGCCGCGGCGGAAACCATGTTCTGCAAATATGCCTTCTGGTCAGCCTGAATCAGCGTTGTTTTGTAGATGACCAGATAGGATGCCACGGAGTTCGCCAGGTACAGCACATAGTAGACGATTAGCTGTGCCATCGGCAGCTCGCTGCTGATGATGAGCGGCAGGAAGGGGATTACCGCCGCGCCCAGCAGCGCTACCGCCAGCGCAATCAGGCGGTAAATGCGACGATAATAGCCCAGCAGGTGCTGGATTTCGCCCGTGTCGCCCCGGTGCAGCGGTGCGTACAAGCTGTACACCAGCACGTTGCCCACGCCCAGTTCCGCCAGTGACAGCATGGCCAGAATGTTGCTGTACAGCCCGTTGACACCCGTATAATCCGCGCCCAGCCGGCGCACAAACACCGTTCGCACGGCAAAAGCCAGCAGCAGCGTAACCACCTGCCGTACTGCGCCTACACCGATGTTGCGTGCTGTGTTTTCGCTCCTTGATGCTGTGTTCATGATTCCTCTCCGCCTGTTTCGCCTGTTTGCTCCTGCGCCGCGTCCGGCTGCCACTTGCCCAGCAGTCCCAGAAACAGTATGTTCAGGAAAACGCCCTCCGTGTTGATGCACAGGAAATACAGCAGGAAAACGCCCAGCACATACAGCAGACGCGCCTTGGCAAATTTGGTGCGGATACCGCGGTACGTCAGCCACAGCCAAACTGCCGGGAGAATCAACCCTGTATCCATGACGAAGGCGGCAAAGCCATTGGAAATGTTCTGCACCCTGTGTTCCAGCAGAATTTCCGCCTTCCGCTCCGAGAAAACGCCCTGCCCCGCAATGGGGGATTCCAGCCCGATTTCAAAGCCGCTGATGGTGTCGTTCCACCGCGTGTAGAATGAACCGCCGGAATTTCGTCCGACAATCTTGCGTTCCACCACGCCCGTGGCAGACTCGATGACAAACAGCAAAATCAGCCCAACGAACGCCGCCATCTTGATGCTGCGCGCCATTTTCCCGCCCTTTTTGCGGAATGCCACCGTCAGCAGCACAACGCCCAGACAAATGAAGCCTGTTGTGGACAGCGTGCTGAGGATGGTGACGATCAGCAGCGCAATTGCCCAGCAGTATTTCTTCTTGCTCATGCCCATGCGCGTTTCGTCGCTCATCAGGAACAGCAGCGCGAAGTTCAGAAAAATCTGGTGGCTGCCCGGCTCGTTGAACATACCCGCATTGCGGTGGAAAACCGGGATGTTCAGCCAGCCTAAGGTAAAATAAGGCGTCAGATAAAATCCGTTGACGCTGGAAACTTCATAGTGCAGCAACGGCAGCGGCAGCGACAGCAAATCGCCGATGACGAAGGAAATCAGGCTGATGACCGCCTCTGCCAGCATGACTTTGGTATACAGCCGCATATACGTCCGATACCCGATGCAGCTTTGCAGAACCAGCACATAGCCGATGTTGCAAAGCCAAATGACAATATCGTTGATGTGGATGCCGTTCTGCGGGTTGACGAAGCTCGTCAGCAGCAGCGCCGCCGTCAGCAGCAGCGTCAGGCGTACATTCTGGGCGCTGATTTTCGGATGATGCGCCCGCGTCAGCAGCAGAATCGACGCAATCAGCATGGCTGCCATCAGCGGCATCCGCAGCACCTGAAAATACAGCGAGCCCATGCCCAGCACGCCAATCAGCACACAGAGTGCATCCACATGGTTCTTTGTGATTCGGAATTTCATCGTGCAATCTCCGTATAAATCTGATGCAGTATCTCCAGATTCTTCTGCGCATCATGCGTTTTTCCAGCGTGTTCTCGCCCGGCGCGCGCCATCTGCGCCGCTTTTTCCGGATGCGCGAACATCTCGCGGATATCATGCGCCAGCAAATGCGGGTCGTCTGCCGGATAAATCAGCCCTTCCACGCCGTGCGTCATCAGACAGCGCACGCCGCCGACATCCGACGCAATGCACGGTGCGCCAAGCAGCATCGCCTCGCCCAGCGAATTGGGGGAGTTTTCAATGCTCGACGGCAGCACAAACACCTGACTTTTTAGATACCGCTCCTTCATTTGCTGTGCATTCAGGCTTCCGGTAAAAACAACATGGTCGTAGAGGTCGTTTTCGCGCAGCAGACGGTGGATGTACCGTTCATAGGCATTGCGCGCAAGCGGCGGAATGCGCCCATAGTCCTTGCGCCCTACATAGAGCTTGACATCGGGATAGCGCTTGCGGACAATCGCCAGCGCCTGCAATAGCAGATGCAGCCCCTTGAGCGGCACATGCGCCTGACTGCAGAAGATGCTGTGCGGCTCGCAGCTGTCCAGCGACCATTCGCCGGTGTAGAACTCGTCCCGCAGCGTTTCGTTGTTGAAATGATAGGCCGCCTGCGGGGCAAGCTCCGCCATGCAGGCAGCATCCCAGTCGGTGCGCCCGATAACGTGCTGCACCCTGCGCAGGGCTTCCTGTTCATACTGCCCGACGCGGCGGTAGATTGCTTCCTGCCGGATGATATTGCCCTTCACCAAGTCCTTCAGCGTGTGCCCGTGGCAGACGTGTTCCGGCAGATAAGCGCGATAATGCTCCGCGTATATGGACAGAAGCCCCTGAATGGAAATTACAATCCGCTCACGCATCCCCATGTGTTCCGCCGCATCAACCATGGCCAGCGTGTGCTGATTTTCCGTGCCCCAGAGGTGAATGACATCCGGCTGCTCTTTGCGCAGGATTTCCTCCAGCTGCCGGGTGTAGGCTTCGCCGCAGCGCTGCGTAGGGCGTGTGGGGTTGACAAGCCCGTAATAGCGGTAGCCGTCCACCTCGCCCGTCAGCGCTTTCGGCGCGTCAAACACATACGTCAGCGCCACATCCGGCAGCTGCGTCAGCCGCCGCGACAGCCCGACCAGCCAGCCCACGATATACACCGGGGGAAGCGATTCTTTTTCCGCAATGGCAGGGAGGATAATATTCCCCATCCACATGACCTTCACGCTTCAGCCCCTCCTTTCACTCTGCGCTGTGCGGCATGGTTATTCCGCTGCGCCCCGCGTCAGAAAATCCCGCAGCTTTTCCCGCTCCTGCGCCTGCGATTGGCAGTAGCGCGCAATGTTGCGCACATAGCGGTCATGCACGGCTTCATCCAGCAGCCTTTCCGGCGCAAAATCCGCCATGCGGGATACCGTTTTGCCCAATTCGTTTGCTTCCACCATTTGCAGCGTCCCGCAGCGGCTGCCCACAATCGGCACGCCCCGGAAGAGAATATCGAACACAACGCCGCTGCTGTGCAGGGAGTAATTCTCCGAATAGTTTAGGATGCAGTAACGGCATTGGCGAATCGCCTCGTCATACGCCGCTTCGGACAGGTATTCCAGCCGCAGCTCGATGTTCTTTGCGCCCGCGCAGACTGCCCGCAGTTCCGTTTCCAGCGGCGCTTCCTGCACCCGACCCGCAATCAGCACCCGATACGGCGTGTTCCGCAGCTGTTTTGCCGCCTCAACGACGCCTTTGTCCGACGTAATCAGCCCGACCATGCCGAAATCATAGCACTTCTGCGCATACGGCACAGGCGGCTGCATCGTTCCTGTGCTGATGTAATCGGATACGACGCACATCGGCCGCCCGTACGCCGCGCCAATGGCTGCATTGGGGCAGATAACGCCGCTGATTTTCCGCCTGCACAGCGCATACAGCCCCCGCTTCAGCAGCGAATTGACGCCGTCGGTGCTGTACTGGATGGTGTAGACCCGCGTTTCTTTCTTCTTGAACAGTGCAAGCCCCAGATACGCTGTTGCGACGGCGCTGCACTGGAGGACAATCACGTCATCCTGCGCTTCCCGAAGCAGCGCGCGCACGTTCTGGAACACGGCGCGTTTGTTGCGCGCCGCCGAGCTGCCCACGATGTAATCATGCGGCAGACGAATCAGCTTATTCCCGAAGCGGTCGCCGTACACCGGCCCGCCTGCAATGCGCACATCCATCTCCGCGCCGAACAGGTCAAGATAATTCTGCGCGACGGTGAAATAATGCCCAGCGGCAATGCCGTCTGTGCTGGTGCTCCGTACATCTGCCACAATCAGCCGCATGATGGTTCGTTCCTTTCGCCGCTTTTCTGCATCGCCTTGCTGTAAATCGCCATCAGTTGACGATAATTTGCTTCCGCCGTGAAATTCTCCTGATACGTTTTCAGCGCGCCCTCGCTGACGGATTCCGCGTGCTGCAGCCGATTGAGCGTCTGCGCCAGCTGCTCCGCCGAGTCCGCCGGAAACTTGAAGCCCGTCACGCCGTCCGAAATCAGGGAACCCGCGTTGCCTAAATCCGAGCAAATCACCGGCGTGGCGGCGCTGAAGGCTTCCACAATCGTCATTGGGAAGCCTTCATACCACTGTGTCGGCAGAATCAGCGCCTTGGACTGCCCCATCAGCGCCCGTGCCGCCGAATTTGGCACAAAGCCGCGCAGTTCCGCCTGCTTCAGCTTTTCCCGCGTCAGATATTCGCGGCACCATGCTTCCTCCGACCCTGTACCACAGATGATCAGCTTCATGCCCCCGCCTGAACGCTCGTAGCGCGCCCACGCTTCCAGCAGCAGCCGAATGCCCTTGAGCGCATCCAGCCGCCCGATGTACACCACCTGATTTTCGCGCGCCGCGTATGGCACAATCGTCTCCGACGGTTCCACAAAGTTCGGCTTTACGGACACGTTTTCTGGCGGAATCTGCTCAAGCGCCAGCAGCTTCTGCCGGTTGAAGTCCGTCAGGGTGATATAATGCAGGCGGCTGTACGTTTTGAGGGCGCGGTGCAAACGTGTGCTGAGCACGCAGAGCACCGTCTGCAGGCGGCTGCCGCGGTAGCAGCGGTGCTTCACCGCGCAGTGCAGCCCCTTTTTCGTGCAGTCCTCGCAGATATGACCGTCGCGGTAGAAAATCGCGTTCGGGCAGAGCAGACGGAAGTTGTGCACCGTCTGCACCACGGGAACGCCCTCGCGCAATGCCGCGTAATACACTGCCGGGCCAATCAGCGGCAGCGTGTTGTGCACATGCACCAGCGAAATCCGGTTTTCGCGGATGCTCCGCCGAACCTCGCGGTATGTACGGATGCTGAAAAACATCCCCAGCGCACTGCGGATTTTCTCCAGCGCTCCCATGCGCGAAATTTCCTCGTTCCGCCGCGCATACAGCGCCGCAGCGTGACCGTGCGTTTCCAGCAGGTACTTCTCGTTCGCCACAACGACATCCTCGCCGCCGGGAACCTGATAATAGTCGTGTACCAGCAGTACAGCGGGCTGTTTTGTCGCTTGCTGCATTTACTTTCTCCTGATGGCCGCGTTCCAGATGAATTTCAGATTCGTACTCCAGTAGCGCTGGAATAGCCGCTTCGGGTCTTGCATCAGGCGATAGAGCCATTCCAAGCTGTGCTTCTGCATCCATAACGGGGCGCGCTTGACGTTGCCCGAAAAGAAATCAAAGCCCGCGCCGACCCCAATCATCAGCCCGTGCACACGCCCTTGGTGCGCCGCCATCCAGCGCTCCTGCTTCGGCGCTCCCAGCCCGACCCACACAAAATCCGGCTGCGCCTGATTGATGCGTGCCACGGCAAGCGCATCTTCCTCCGGTGTCAGTTCGCGGAAAGGCGGCACGTCTGTGCCCGCAATTATCAGCCCCGGATACTCCTGCTGCAGGCGCGTAATCATTTTCTCCTGCACTTCCTGCGTGCTGCCGTAGAAATAATGCCGCCAGCCGTGTGCCGTGGACTGCCGAAAGACCTCCATCATCAGGTCAGGCCCGGTTGTCCGCTGAATCTGCGGATACCCGCGCCGCCGCGCCTCCTGCGCCAGCGGATTGCCATCCGGAATCGCCATCAAACCGCCATTCTGCACGGCACGGTAGTCCGCATCCTCGTAACTGACAACGGTTGTATGTACATTCGATACGCAGATGTAATCTCCCTGCAATTGATGAATGTTCTGCGCCAAATATTTCAGCAGCCAATTCATATTGATGACTGCAATATTGACCCCTAAAATTGGACAGACCGGAATTTCACGCTTGTCCACTTTGCGGCAGTACTGCGCTGCTCCTTCGTGCGCCGTGGCAAACACCCCTTTCCCCACTTCCCCAGCAAGAAACCTTGAATCATAAATTACCATTTTCATTATAACGCAAACATCAGTAATTTGCAAGCATTTCCATTTCAGATGATGAAGAAATTTCCTTTTTTTCTGCGGATGAATTGCCGCCCCGTATTCGTTCTTTCATTAGCATACCAATGCGAAAGGAGTATTCTTTATGAAGAACTGTATTTTCCGTTTCTGCCTGCTTGCCTTGCTTCTCCTGATGACCATCGCCCCTGTCCGCGCGGAAATTATCGGGCAGACGACGGAGAACGAGTACATCCACCGCCTGATTGCGGACAACGGGCAGGAACTCTGCTTCGTGTCCGGCGAGAAAGACCCGTACCTTTCCTATGCGGATGTCAACTTCGACGGCATCAACGATGTGGTGATACTGACACAGCGCGGCGCGAGCAATTTCGTCTACCAGTTTTTCATTTTTGATGGCGAACAGTATGTTCTCTGTCCGCTGACGTTCACGAATTACGACCTTGATGCAGAACACAAGATTGTAAGGAGTTCTGTGAACGGCGGCTTGGCGGGCGGCATTCACAGAGAAACGCTGTACCGTTTTGATGGGACGGAGGCGGTGCTGCTGCGCTGGGCGGTCGGCGAGGAGAAAGAGGACTGGACGTTCGACGCGGATGGTTATACCGTCCGGCACTACAATGATGTGCTGACCCTGCAGGTCTGGGAACATGATCCGGAGATGGACGGCATCCTGATTTTTGAGCAGGATGTATCTACTGAAGATGAAAATGCGCTGAGGGAAGCGTTTCAAGCGGAAAATGACGCGCTCTGGTCGGGCATCCGCTAAGGCACCACCGCACAATTCGGCGGCGCGACTGGCGATGTCTTTTCCGCCATCTGCGGCATGCAAATTCCTCGATTTACCGCCAGTAAATCTTCGAAATTTGCATTTGTATCTGACGAAAAATCCATTCGCCAGCCGACCACCTCATTTGTACGGTGTTACCTTAAAAAAGTTAGTCACATCGAACGAAACCGCTTGACAATCCGCCGCACTGGTGCTATCATTCAGATACCCCGACGGGGTATATTGCATTCATCGAAAGGATGAGGGCTGATGATAAAAACGACGCTGAAAATTGATGGCATGATGTGCGGCATGTGCGAGAGCCATGTCAACGACGCAATCCGCAAGGCATTCCCAGCGGTTAAGAAGGTGACCTCCTCCCACGGCAAGGGTGAAACGGTGGTCATTTCCGAAGATCCGCTGGACGAAGCGCAGGTGAAAGCTGCGATTGCCGCGACGGGCTATGATTTCAAGGGCATGTCAAGCGAGCCGTATCAGAAGAAGCGTTTCCTTTTCTTCTGATGGTTTCATTCGCATGCTTTCATTCGCACAACAAAAAGCAGGGCTGTCTCCGGCGTGGAGGTAGTCCTGCTTTTTGTTTTCTGTGTTAGTTGATTTTTGTTGTGCAGAGGGCTTCGCCTCTGCGGAGGCGACAAGGAGGCATGAAAACAGATGAAGTCTGCGGTCGCCCCTTGCCCCCCTTCGCTATTTCCCCCACTTGATATGCTTCATGTGCTTCATCACCAGCGTGGCGCTCACGCCGGTCAGCGCACCGAAGAGAATGCCGCTGAGCATCAGGACAGCCATGTAGTACGCCAATTGCGACGTGTGGAGGATAATCATCGCCATCACGATTTGCCCGATGTTGTGCATCACGCCGCCGACAATGCTGACCGTGACCGGGTGCATCCACTTCATGCGCGAAAGAAGGCACATGCTTGCCAGCGACAGCACGCCGCCGGCCAGTGCGTACGGCAACGCAGCCACGCCGCCCAAAAACAGCGAGGACAGCACCACTTTCAGCAGCATCAGCACCCACGCCGTCGGCAGGGACAGCATGTAGACCGCGAAAATCAGCACGCCGTTGCTTAAGCCTAACTTGATGCCCGGTACGCCCATCAGCGGTGGAAACAGGCTCTCCACCCAGCCCAGCACCAGCATCAGCGTCAGCAGCACACTGCACAGCGCAAGCTGCTTTGTGGTGATTCGCTGCTTATTCATTTGCTGCGTCCTCCTGCACGGTCGTCAGCCAGTCCATCAATTCGTCGCGGCTGTACAGCTGGAGCGTCACCTGATTCGGCAGACAGATAATCATGTTGCCCAGAATGCGTGTGTCCTTGTTTTCCAGCGTCACTTCGCCCTGCTCCACGCAATCCTGATTGTCGCAGTTCGCCTCGTGCATGTCGATGCTTGTCGGGGTGACATGGACGATGTTGATGCAGTCGCCGTGGCGGAGGCGATAATAGCCCTCTTCGGTCAGCGGAATCGGCTGATACGTTTTGTCACCGACGGTGACGACGAGGAATGCTTTCACCTGCGACAGGTCGGGGGTGGCGGTGGCTTCGGGGACGTCTGTGACTTCCGGCGCGGCAGCCGCTTCCGGTGCCGCGGTGATTTCGGGGGTCGCCGCTGCCTCTGGTGTGCTGGTCGCAAGCTCTGTCGGCGCCTCGGTCGGCGCATCTGTTGCGGTCAGGGGCAGCAAAGGCGCATTGGCGTCTACATTCGCGGGTGCGTTCCTCCGCAGCACAACCATCAGCACCGCCACAATCAGCAGCAGCGCTGCCACAATCAGCACATTGCACCACAGGCCATTCCGCTTCGCCTTGGGATTCGTTTCCTTCTTCATACCCGCTCCGCACAATCCTTTCGTTATTGAGTATCCCCATCATACAACGCCGAGTCGGATTCGTCAAGGGGCGCGCGCGCAGGTGTTACAAACTTGTCACAAAGCGGCGAATCCATCCCGCCGCCATCAGGCGCTTTTGCCCATTTTGTTGGAAGCGGAACGCATTAGTCCGCGCCGCCCCATGGCAACGAAACCGACAATATCCGCAATCAGCCAGCCCGCCGGAATTGCCAGCCAAATCGCCATCATGCCGAAATGCGGCGCGAAGGCGTAGGACAGCACAACGCGCAGCCCAAGCGAAAGCACCGTCAGGACGATGCTCATGCCCGCCTGCTCCAAACCGCGGAAAATGGCATAAAGCAGGAACAGGAAGCCGATGCCGATGTAGCACAGCCCCTCGGTGCGCAGGTACGTTACGCCGATGGAAAGAGACTCCGCCGATGCATTTTCGAGGAACACGAGCAGCAGCGGCTCGGCAAAAATCGCCACGAGCGCGGAAACAATCAGGCAGAAGCCGCCGGAAAGCAGGAACGCTGTGCGGATGCCGTAACGGAGGCGCTGCGGCTGATTCGCCCCCTGATTCTGGGCGACGAAGGTCGCGAAGCCGTTGCCGAAGTCCTGCGCGGGGCTGTACGCCAGTGAGTCAATCTTCACGCCGGCGGTGAATGCCGCCATCGCTGCCAGACCGAAGCTGTTCACGAGACTCTGCACACACAGGATGCCGAAATTCATGATGGACTGCTGAATGCTGGTCATGGCAGAGACGGAGAAGATGCGCCTGAACAGCGCACGGTCGGGGCGCAGGTCGTGCTGCGAGGGCGTCAGCGCCGGAACGCGGAAGAGCACATAACCTAAGCACAGGAAACCGGACAGTACTTGCGAAATCAGCGTCGCGACGGCAGCGCCCGCCACGCCCCACGGCAGCACCGCCACGAACAGAAAGTCCAGCGCGACGTTCGTCAGCGACGAAATCAGCAGGAAAACCAGCGGCGCGGTTGAATTGCCAACGGCGCGGAGCATACACGCTCCGAAGTTATACAGGAACGTCGGGATGATGCCGATGAACACAATCAAGAGGTAGCGGGAGAGATCGCCCTGCGCTTCAGGCGGAATGCGCAGGAGCGCCATCATGACGGGCAGGAGCGCGTAGGACAGGATGGTCAGCAGCGCCGATACGCCCGCAATCAGCACAAACGCATTGCCGACCGCCTTGCGCACGCCGGCATCGTCTTTCTGCCCGAAAAGCTGGCTGACAACTACGCCGCTGCCCATGCACAGCCCGGTGACGATGCTCGTGAGCAGAATCATGACGGAAAACGCGCTGCCAACGGCGGCAAGGGCGATTTCACCGCAGTATCGCCCGACGACGAAGGTGTCCACAAGGTTATAAAGCTGCTGGAGCAGATTGCCTGCCATCAGCGGCAGAGAAAAACGGAGCAGTCCGCGGAAAATCGAACCATGGGTCAGGTCAACATTCATAATGCGGGAATTCTCCTTTCATTTCACAGGATAGTATAGGCGAAAAAAAGGGAAACGTCAAGCATGGCGCAAAGGCAGAGAAATCAAGGGAAAAGAACGAAAATACACAAAAAAAACAATTTCCATGCGAAAACGATTTCACGGCGTTAAATCAAGGGATTGCTGTGCAAGTGGGGAATTTTGCAGGAAGATTGGTCAAAAATTGCAAGCGGCAGACACTTGACAAGGAAGCGGCAATTCCCCTATAATAGATGCAACGTATCATTTGCATCGTGTCATCTGGTACGAAATGAATTGGAGGGGTTAGACCATGAAGAAGATTCTCTCTCTGGTCCTGTCTGCGTGCATGATGCTGAGTGCGGCTGCGCTGGCAGAAGGCACGTTCACGCCTGCTGATTCCTACGATGTCGGTGAGCGCGTGTACAACGCGGGCACTGTCACGCTGGAAAAGAGCGAGGGGAGCGCGCAGACGGTTTCTACCGATCGGTATGTCGGCGAAGCTGGCAAGGACTACACCGATGAAAAGGTGTACACCTACAATTCCTACACGCCCGGCATTAACTCTTCTCTGAACTGGGACCCGCTGTCCTGGGAAACGAACGAAGACACTGGTATTTTGGACTATGTCAGCTCTGGTTTCTACACCTTCGTTCTGAATTCCGAAAAGAACGGCTACTCCGTCGTGCCCGAACTGGCTTCTGAAATGCCGGTGGACGTGACCGCTGAGTATGTCGGTCAGTACGGCGTGAAGGAAGGCGAGACCGCCAAGGCTTGGCGTATCGCGCTGAATAAGCTCGCCAAGTGGGAAGATGGCACCCCCATCACCGCTGATGACTATGTGTACTCCATGCAGCAGCTGCTCAACCCGAAGATGCTGAATCGCCGCGCTGACAGCTACTATGCTGGCGAGTTCGTCATCTACAACGCGAAGAACTACCTCTACGCGGGCAAGACGACCTATGACCTGATTGCAGACACTGCCGAGAACCTCGTTGCCGCCGGCACCGATGTGTACCTCGACATGAGCGCTTGGGGCATGGTCGGCGCGCTGGACGCGGAAGGCAACGCTGCGCCGCAGTATGTGAACATTGCGGACGACACGATGTACCGCGATGCTTCTATTGAAGACGAAACCGCTAAGGAAGCGTGGGTCTCCGCAAAGTACCTGTTTGACAACTACTTTGCCGCGGGTCAGCAGTATGAGTCCATGCAGGCTCAGTACCTGTACACCGCCAGCATTGCGGATGCCGCAACGTGGGACGAAGTTGGCTTCAAGAAGGTTGACGATTACACCGTTGACTTCATCCTGGCCAACCCCGTGAACGAAGCGAACTTCTATGTGCCCTACAACCTGTCTTCCTCCTACCTGGTCTACAAGCCCGTTTACGAAGCCTGCAAGACCTTCTACAAGGACGGCAAGCAAGTTGCCACCGAGGAAGAAGCGGACGAAGTTAAGACCAAGTACGGCCGTTCCGTGGAGGACACGGTTTCCTACGGCCCGTACAAGCTGTCCTCCTTCGAACTGGACAAGGAATACACCCTGACCCGCAATGACAACTGGTATGGCTATCATGACGGCAACCACGTCGGCCAGTATCAGACGGACATCTACAAGGTGACCTGCATTGCCGACCACGCGACCCAGGTGCTGGCGTTCGAAAAGGGCGAGATTGATGACATCGCTCTGCAGGCGGACGACCTGAAGAAGTACGGCAACAGCAAGTACATCAAGTACGGCCCGAACAACGGCTACACCACCAAGCTGACCATGAACACCGACTATGAGAAGCTGCTGTCTCACGGCACCAATAGTCAGGTTCTGGCGATCCCGGAATTCCGTCAGGCGATTTCTTACTCCTATGACCGTAAGGAATTTGCTTCCTCCTTCACCGCGGCTGGCACGGCTGGCTTTGGCCTGATCAACGAACTGTACTGCTACGACCCCTTCACCGGCGCGCTGTATCGTGACAGCGAACCCGCGAAGGCAGTCCTCTGCCGTCTGTTCGACCTGACCTGGGGAGAGGGCGGCGACTACGACACCCTCGACGAAGCGTACGAAGCCATGACCGGCTACGAGGTCGAAAAGGCTCGCGCGCTGATGGCGGTTGCGTATGACAAGGCTGTTGCTGCCGGCATCTATGATGGCACCAGCGACATCAAGATTGACCTGCGCGTGTACCAGAGCGACGCTATCTACGTCAACATGTTCAACTACCTGAACGCCGCGCTGAAGAACGCTTGCGTTGGCACGCCGTTTGAAGGCAAGGTCGAAATGACCATGACCGTAGACAACGACTACTACGAAACCATGCAGTCCGGCAACGCGGACATGATCTTCACCACTTGGGGCGGCGCGACGATGGCTCCCTTCGGCGTGTTCGGCAACTGCTACACCGACGATGCGTACGGCGGCGGCAACCAGAACGAATACGGCTATGACACCACCACCATCGACATTGTTTACAATGTGGAAGGCGTTGGCGAAATCACCGACACCCTGCAGAACTGGGCGAACTGGTGCAACAGCCAGAACGTCCCGTCCATCGAGGAAAAGCTGGGCAAGTTCGCTGATTACACCTACGACACTCGTCTGCAGTTTGCGACCGCTGTCGAAGGCGCGTTCATGAACTGGTATCCCTGCTCCTCCATCTACTACCGCAACACCGCGAGCATGAACTCCCAGAAGGTGAACACCGTTGTTGATACCTACGTCACGCTGATCGGCTTCGGCGGCATTCAGTACATGACGTACAACTACGATGACGCTGAGTGGGCGGACTACATTGCCAACAACACCCTGGAATACTAATTCAAGGCGCACATTTGCCGTGATTCTCTGAAACTCGGCACGGGCATGGGGGCCTTTTGACCCCCATGCCCGATGTGCGTGTTAAAAACCGGTTGATTTTCGGGCGTTTCTTAAGGGGACGCTATGATTCCAAAGAGAAAAGTACAGAATAGTGATTCCTTAAGAAATGCCCAATAGGGATTCAATCCAGTCAGGCAAGCCCAGTCCGCGGTGATGCGCACCTCCAGCCGCATCCTCCGCGACCCGTCACGGGTGGGGCGACGCACCCTGACGGTCGGAAGCAGAGGGCGGCGGGTTTTCCCATCCCTCCCTTCCACTCAATATGAAAAACGGAGGTAACGTGGAATGTCCAAAAATGGTATGACACGATACATCATCAAGCGTGTCCTGTACATGTTCCTGGTGCTGTTCATCATCATGACCATGTGCTTTATCCTGATTAAGCTGCTGCCGCTGCCCGCCGTCCGCGAAATGGGCCGCGACATCAACCTCGTGCTCGCCAAGCGCGAAAAGATGGGCTACAACAAGCCGATCATGGTGCAGTACTTCCTGTACCTGAAGAGCATCCTGACCGAATGGGACTGGGGTGTCGGCGAGCAGATGTATGAAGGCATGGGTGTTTGGGCTGTCATGATGCAGAAGCTGCCCTACACGGTGCTGGTGAACCTGTATTCTATCCTGATTGCGATTCCGCTGGGTCTTGCTTTCGGCATCTATGCGGCGCTGAAGAAGAACAAGTGGCAGGATAACTTCATTTCCACCATGGTCATGGTCTTCATCTCGGTGCCAAGCTATGTGTACGCCTTCCTGGTGCAGTACTTCCTGTGCTTCAAGCTCGGCTGGTTCCCCTTGCAGGCGGCAAGTTTGTCACAGGCGGGCGGGTCACTGTTCAGCTGGACAATGTTCGTATCGCTGATTCCGGCAGTGCTGTCGCTGGGCTTCGGCGTTGTGGCAGGTCTGACGCGCTACACCCGTGCGGAGCTGAGCGAGGTGCTGACCGGTGACTACATGCTGCTGGCGCGCACGAAAGGTCTGACCAAGGCACAGGCAATTTCCCGTCACGCGCTGCGCAACGCAATGGTCGTCATCCTGCCGATGATTATTGGTGAATTCATCGGTATTCTGGGCGGCTCGATGATTATTGAAAACATCTTCGGCATTCCCGGCATCGGCAACCTGTACATCAACTCCATCAATGTCCGCGATTATAATTTCTTCATGGCGCTGAACGTGTTCTATACGGCAATCGGCCTGGTTTCGGGCATTGTCATTGACATCAGCTACGGGTTTATTGACCCGCGCATCAGAATGGGGTCGAAGAAATGATGGAAAAGAATCTGTATCCGGAAATCCCGAAGGAAAAGTTTGCGTTTATTCACAAGGATGAGCGCATCCATGACGAAAAGCTGCAGACCAAGTCCATCAGCTATCTGGGCGACGCGTGGCTGCGCTTCCGCAAGAACAAGTCCTCCGTTGTGGCGTTCTGCCTGATTGTGTTCCTGCTGCTGTTTGCCATCATCACGCCGTTTGTCTCGCCGTACACGGTGCAGTTCCGCGACGGCTACTACAAGTCGGTGCTGCCGAAGAACACGCTGTTTGAAAACGCGGGCTTCTGGGATGGCGCACGCAAGGAAAAGGTCAGCGAAATCGGCTACCATTACTACAACGCCATCGGTCAGGAAACGGGCGTGCCGGTCGTGAAGAAGGAATATGACCACTACACCGATTCCAACGGCGTGACGTACTACAACCTGCGCGTGGACTCCTATGCGCTGGTCGGCTTCGCGTATGTCAACCTGAGCGAAACGGAATACAACAACCTGATGGCGTATCAGAACGAGAAGGACATTCAGGTCATCTACCCGCTGCAGAAGACCCACAATTCGCAGTACATGATGGGCAACGGCGGCGCGAACTTCTGGTACCAGCTCAAGGACGAGAGCGTGAACACCAACGGTGATCCGGCGCTGGATGAAAACGGCAGCCTGATTCCGAACTACCTCACGTCCGACAACCCGAACAAGGCGAACTACAACAGCAAGCGCATTGCCGGCGACGACGGCGCGGATGGGCAGTGGTACACCTACGCCCAGAAGAACCAGACGGGCTACCGCGTGCGTGTGCACTATCTGGAGTACTTCCGCTATGTCAACGGCTATGAACCCACGTTCATTTTCGGCACGAACAACTACGGGCAGGATATTTTCACCTGCCTGGCAGTCGGCGCGCGCCTGAGCTTCCTGCTCTCCATCGTCGTGGCGAGCATCAACTTCATCCTCGGCGTGCTGTACGGCTCCATCGAGGGCTACTACGGCGGCGCGGTTGACATGGTGATGGAGCGTATCTCCGACGTGCTGAACAGCGTGCCGTTCATGGTCGTCGCAACCCTGTTCCAGCTGCACTTGGCGGAAAAGGTGGGCGTGCTGCCATCCCTGCTGTTCGCTTTCGTCTTGACCGGCTGGGTTGGTACGGCGGCGCGCGTGCGTACGCAGTTCTACCGCTTCAAGGGTCAGGAATACGTCCTGGCGGCGCGCACGCTGGGCGCATCCGACGCTCGCCTGATTTTCAAGCACATCTTCCCGAACAGCCTGGGTACCATCGTGACCGGCGCGGTCATGACCATCCCCGGCGTCATTTTCTCCGAATCCATGCTCAGCTACCTGCACATCATCAATCTGGAAACGTCGTCGCTGACCTCCATCGGCACGCTGCTTTCCGGCGGTCAGGCGTACTTGAGCACCTACCCCCACATCATCATGTTCCCGGCAATCTTCATCGCCATTTTGGAAATTGCTTTCAACCTGTTTGGTAATGGCCTGCGCGACGCGCTGAATCCTTCGTTGAGAGGAGCGGACGACTGATATGGCAAAGCTGGAAGTCCGAAACTTGACCATCTCCTTCCGCACAAACAACGGTGCGGTTCGCGCAGTGCGCGATATTTCCTTCAATCTGGAGGAAGGCGAAACGCTCGCCATCGCCGGTGAATCCGGTTCCGGCAAGTCCGTCACCACCCGTGCTATCATGGGCATTCTGGCGGGCAACGCCATGGTGGATGCGGGCGAAATCATCTACGACGGCAAGGATTTGCTGAAGATTCCGGAAGAAGAGTTCCACACCCTGCGCGGCCACAAGCTGGCCATGGTGTTCCAAGACCCGCTGAGTGCCCTGAACCCCATCATGCGCATCGGCAAGCAGCTGACGGAAGCCATGCTGCTGAACAACAAGGAACGCCGCCGCGATGGCAAGGAACGCTTCAACAGCCTGCTGGCGCAGCTCGAAAAGACGATGGTGGCGGATGCCGAGGCGCGCGGACAGGGCGCACAGGCGCGCGAAGCCATCCACGCCAAAACGAAGCAGTTCGACCACTTTGCTTCCGTTGGGCTGAAGATGGAATATACCTATAAGGAAGCAATGGAATCCATCGTTGAGTGCATGGACGGCATGGACGAAATCGACAATGCCATCCTGACGAGCAAGGACAAGGATGTCCGCGAAATCTGCGGCCGCATCCGCAAGTCCCTGAAGCATATCTTCGACCCGTACACCTTCGATGAGAATGACCCGGAAATCGCGAAGTGGCATACGGCGCTGGAAGGCTTCCAGAAGAACTACACGCGCCGCCGCGAAAGCGAAATGCGCGCGCTGATGGCGGACATGACCGCTAAGCTGGGCGCGATGGTGAATGCGCAGGAGCCGAACTTCTTCTGCATCGGCTATCTGGCGGCGAGCGGCAAAACGCCCGACCCGAAAAAGCAGTCCATCACCGAGCTGAACCAGATGGCGCGCGAAACGCTTGACCGCGAGTTCATGATTGACTTCTTGCAGGACATTGCTCACGCGCTCCAGTACTCCAGCCAGCAGGCGGCGAAATCGCAGCAGGCGGCGGTGGATACGCTCCGCAGCGCCCTGAAGGTCTATCAGCAAAAGCCGCTGAACGAGGGCGAATGCAAGGAAGCGCTGCACAAATCGGCTGCGGCGGTTGAAGCAGCCATCGACAAGCTGCAGCTGGATAAGGACAATCAGGCGTACGTCTACCGTTCGGGTGCACAGTCCTACATCGACCGCTATGCCCGCTCCAAGACGCACAATCCGAAGGAAGAAAAGCGCTACGCCCGCGAGCAGAAGAAGTTTGAGGCGCAGAAGGCGAAGGGCAAGAATCCGCCGTCCGTCATCCCGAAGAACCTGATTGACGCGGATATGGCGCAGCACAACCTCTGCGAAATGACCCAGAGCCTGCTGAAGCACTTTGAGGAACTCATCGCGGCGAGCGAGACGAAGGACTTTGACGTGCTGGCGGTGGAAATGGTGGACTACATGAAGGCGCGCGCGCAGGATTACGCCTTCAAGCTCACCAAGGGCATGGCACGCCACCGCGCCATCGAATTGATGAAGGAAGTCGGCATTCCGGAACCGCACAAGCGCTTCTATCAGTATCCCTTTGAGTTTTCCGGCGGTATGCGTCAGCGCATTGTTATCGCTATTGCGCTGTCCGCGAACCCGGATATCCTCATCTGCGATGAACCGACAACCGCATTGGATGTGACCATTCAGGCGCAGATTCTGGAACTGATTAACCGCCTGAAGAAGGAACGCCG
>OKRY01001179.1_pt1 | contig 21591 bp, 10 predicted proteins | sample 1601121 | NCBI WGS metagenome assembly OKRY01 (sample SAMEA3541546, study PRJEB24748) | human gut metagenome | biome: human gut; feature: human-associated habitat; material: faeces | place: China | collected 2012
CCGAGATTCAAGCGCTGCTGTGCTTGCTCCTTGCGGTGTTGCCGTAACAGATTCATGCATTGTTGACTCCCGTCGGCGATGCAGGGTTCGGTACACCGTATCCGCCTTCTCCTCCATTGTCAAATACCAGCAGGTCTCCCTCCCCCGGAAGTCCTTTCGGGATCATATGTAAATGATGCTGTCCAATGATCCAGCCAAGTTTTCTTGTCGACTCATTTTCATTGAAATCTGGACCGAGCCGCCAGACGACATCTCCTGTTTTCTTTGAAATAATTCCAAGTATGTTGGAATTTCTCGCATCAAAAATAATATTATCCGGATGGAATCTCTCATCCCCGCCGTCATACCATTTGTTTTCTCCCAGCGTTGCAATATTGTTGATGTGCATCCAGTCCCCGCCTGCTTCCCCGTGCAGTCCCGGATTCCGGTAAAGTGCATTCTTTGCCGCCTCATCAAACCCTAGCTGTGAAAAATGGTCACTCGCTCTCCAGCTCCATAAAATATTGCCATCCCAGTCCACTTCAATGATCTTGTCATCGATCAGTCTCTTATCTGATATTTCATGATTATAGAGATTCTCATGGGTAAGGATCAGGGTATTTCCACGGCCGGTTTCCGGCTCACCGCCCGGATAATAATATCCCACCGTCGAGCCTTCCCTCTGATAATCATGATGCTGTCTTGCCATATAAACCGGCTCTTTTCCCGGATCTGCGACCAGTTCCGTATGGTCAAACTTCCAGACGATATTTCCATCCCAGTCTACCTGTACCAAATCTGTCTGATCCTGATAGGCATATTTTCCGCCCCTTGTTCCGGTTGTTCCCATCACATATCCACCCGGCAGGATCTTATTCGGGAATCCGCCAAGTCCAGCCCAGAGCTGCACTTCATTTCCGTTCATATCGATTAAAAGTGCTCCTTTTGCTGATGGAAAAATCGTATAACCATTGTATGTTTTTTCTTTCTGATAAATTGTTGTTCCTGTTGGAAAAATACTTGGATAACCCATATGCGCTCCACTCCTTATACTAATTTTTTTATTTCTTCTGCTATGATCAGTTTGTGTGTAAAACCGGTCAGTTTATTTTTGATGTCTCCGTTTTTTATAAATAAAAGTGTCGGCAGTGTCGTAATATCAAATCTTTCTGCAAGAGCCTGCTCCTCTGTGATATCACAGGCTGCATAAACTGCTGCATCTTTCTGTTCTTCTGCCAGTTCTAAAAGTCCCACCTCTGTCATTTTGCAATGTCTGCATTCCGGTGAAAAGAAATCTATTACCACCGGTTTATCTTTTCCGGCGATAATTTTTTCATAATTATCCTGCGTCAATTTTTCAAGCATCCTGCTTCTCCTTCCTATCTCACGCCAAATCTTTTCAATGCTTTTCTTCCCACAAACTGTAACAGTCTGTCTGCGAGAAAGCCGATGATACCCAGTGTAAAAATACCGATAAAGATCCAGTCTGTTTTATAATAAAGTCTTGATGTATAGATCAGATAACCGATTCCTTCGGAGGCTGCTAACATTTCTGCCGCCACGATGCAGATGATCGCACCGCTTAATCCTAAACGCACACCGGTAAAAATATTTGGAACTGCAGACGGGATGATCACCGTAAAAAAAGTTTTCGCTCCGTCTGCACCAAGCGATTCCGAAGCCTCGATCAGTGCATCATCCACCGTCCGTACACCTGCGATCGTATTGATCATTACCGGAAAGATCACTGCATAAAAGATCAGTGCCACCTTTGATTTTTCGCCGACTCCGAACCACATCAGAAACAGTGTGATAAAGCCGATCGCCGGAACGAACCGGAAAAAGTTTAAAAATGGTTCAAAAATCGCCCCGATCTTTTTAAAGTGCCCGATGCAGAGTCCCGCCGGAATCGCAAACAAAATCCCTAGCAGCCAGCCTTTTAATACACGCTGCATACTGATCAGAATATCCCGGAAAAGATCTCCGCTCGCCACTAATTTTCCTGCCCCTGCAAAGGTTGTGAAAGGTCCCGGCAGAAAATCATCACTGTAAACCGCACCATTGAAGGCTGCGCTGTCACCAGCCTTGCGGAGGATGGACTGGATGCGGGCGTAGGTGTACTGGATGAACGGACCTGTGTTACCATTGAAGTCGATGGACTCAGCGGGGTTGAAGAGCATGTTCTTGCGGGCGTCGACCTTCAAGATGAAGTATTTCAGTGCGCCGAGGCCGACAATGCGGGCTATCTCGCTCTTCTCAGCCTCAGAGAAGTCCTTTGACTGTCCGTGCTCCTCACTCGTCTTGCGGGCATCCGCGATCATCTCGGCGATGAGGTCGTCGGCATCGACGACGGTACCCTCACGGCTCTTCATCTTACCGTTGGGGAGCTCCACCATGCCATAAGAGAAGTGGACGAGGTCCTTGCCCCATTTGAAGCCAAGGCGGTCGAGGAGGATGGAGAGCACCTGAAAGTGGTAGTTCTGCTCATTACCTACGACGTAAATCATCTTGTCGATAGGATAGTCGTTGAAGCGCATCTCCGCCGTGCCGATGTCCTGAGTCATATACACCGTAGTGCCATCGGAACGGATGAGGAGCTTCTGGTCGAGGCCGTCACCCGTGAGGTCGGCCCAGATGCTGCCATCTTCCTTCTGATAGAAGAGGCCTTTCTTCAAGCCTTCCATCACTTTGCGCTTGCCTTCGATATAGGTGTTGCTCTCATAATATATCTTGTCGAAGCTGACGCCGAGGGCCTTATAAGTCTCGTCGAAGCCTTTGTAGACCCATGCGTTCATCTTCGCCCAGAGGTCACGAATATCCTTGTCACCAGCCTCCCATTTCACGAGCATGCGGTGTGCCTCCTTGATGAGGGGAGCCTCGTTCTTAGCCTTCTCCTCAGCCTGTTCCTCGGTGAGGCCCTCGGCCACATACTGCTTTGCCAGCTCGGCGCACTCCTCCTTGTAATGCTTGTCGAAGAGGACGTAGAAGTCACCGATGAGATGGTCGCCCTTTTTGCCCGTCGACTCCGGCGTGCAGCCGTTGCCCCACTTCAGCCAGGCCAGCATCGACTTCATGATATGGATACCACGGTCGTTGACAATATTCGTCTTGATGACCTTATAGCCGTTGGCCTCCAGAATCTTTGCCAGGCTCCAGCCCAAGAGGTTGTTGCGGACATGTCCTAAGTGCAGGGGCTTGTTGGTGTTCGGTGAGGAATACTCCACCATATAGAGTGGCGACTTGTCGGTGACCGGTTTCTCACCATAGTGAGCATCCTTGTCGATGTCGTCAAGGAGTTCGAGCCAAGCCTCCGGTGCCACCACGATATTCAGGAATCCGCCGACGGCGTTATAGGCAGCCACGGCCTTGCAGTCCTGGACGAGTTTCTCGCCAATCTCCACAGCTGTGTCCTGAGGCTTCTTATGAGAAATCTTCAGGAAAGGGAAGACGACGAGCGTGATGTTTCCCTCGAAGCCAGGCTTCGTCTTCTGCAACGTTACCATCTTGGCAGGCACTTCCTGCCCATAGAGCTCCTTAACGGCTTGGATGGCCGCAGAGCTTATCTCTTGCTCAATATTCATTTTTACAGTCTAATTTGTTTATGGATGCAAAGTTACGCAAAAAAGCCGAACTTCAGCAGATAAATCGTCACAATAAATGCAATCTTAGATGGTAGGTGTTGGGTGTTAGGTGATAATGAATTGTTTTTCGGGGGATGCTTAGCATTGTCAGGACTGTAAACCATGACAGCTTTATCACCAAGAGACATATCATTAACACCTAACACCCAACACCTAACACCCAACACCTAACATCTAACACCTAACACCTTTTTCTTCAAGTGCCGATAGAGGAGGAAGAAGGCGGGGAAGAGGAAGAGGTCGGCGAAGATCCAGGCCACAGGGTCGCCGAAGCACACCCCCGTGAAGGCAAAGACCGGCACGAGCCACAGGCTGACACCGCAGCGCGCTATCATCTCCATGACCCCGGAGAGCATGGAGAGGTTGCTGTAACCCAAGCCTTGGATGCTGTAGCGGAAGATGGTGAGCATGCCTAAAGCCGGATAGAAATAGCAGCTGATGCGCATCATCTTCGCGGCATTGGCCACGACAGCCTGCTCGCCGGACTCCACAAAGAGTTCCATCATATAATCGGCAAAGGGGAAGATGACGAGCGCCGTAAAGACGAAATAGACGAGCATGATCTTCACAGCCGACCACTCCCCCTGCCGCACTCTGTCGAGGCGGCGGGCGCCGATGTTCTGTCCGCAATAAGTGGCCATGGCCACACCGATGTTCTCAAAGACACAGGTGAAGAGGTACTTGATGCGCATAGCCGCCGTGAACGACGCCACATAGATGGTGCCCAAGGCGTTGTTGGAACTCTGGAGCATGATGGAACCTATCGCCGTGATGGAGAACTGTAAGCCCATCGGCATGCCGTTGTTCAGCAGGATGCTGATGCGCTTATTGTCGTAGCAGCGCTCCTCTCCATGGGGAATGAGCAGCTGCATGTGGCGGGCGATATACCAAACGCAGAGAATGGAGGCCAGCAGCTGTGAGAGCAGCGTCGCCAGACCGGCACCTGCTACGCCCATACCCAAGCCGAGGATGAGGACAACATCAAGCAGGATGTTGACCACCGAGGAAAAGATAAGGAAATAAAACGGCTGGCGGGAGTCGCCGAGGGCCCTGATGAATCCTGCAAAGAGATTATAAGCAATCGTAAAGGGAATGGCGAGAAACTGCAAGAAGAGAAAGGTGTAGGCGTCGTCGAAGACATCCGCCGGCGTGTTGACGACATGCAGGATGGTGGAGCACAGAATGCACGTCAGCAGCGTCACCACAATGGACATGACAATGGCGATACGCACGGCATTGGCCACATAGACGCGCATCTTGCGGAAGTCCTTGGCACCGAAGGCTTGGGCGATAGGAATGGCAAAGCCAGCGCAGGAACCGTTGCAGAATCCCATGACCAGGAACATCACCGACGACGAGGCACCCACCGCGGCCAACGCGCCCACACCAATCCAGCGGCCCACGATGGCTGCATCGATGATGAGGTACATCTGTTGGAGGATGTACCCCAAGATAAGCGGCAAGGCAAACCACAGAATATCTTTGGTGGGATTGCCCACCGTCATGTCACTGATATGATTATTTGAGACTTTCGATGTACTCATAAAGCTTTTTATAGAAGGGGTGTCGGGTCAACGTTGCTGCATCGCCGAGGATGATAAGTTTCATCCGGGCCCGCGTGATGGCAACATTCATACGTCTGAGGTCGCGGAGGAAGCCGATTTGGCCCTCGGCATTAGACCTCACCATGGAGATGAGGATGATGTCACGCTCCTGACCCTGGAAGCCGTCAACGGTGTTGACAGTTATCAGGCGACGATAAGGTTTAAAGAACTCCCGCTTCTTGATAAGCCGCCGGAGATACTGCACCTGCGCACGATAGGGCGAGATGACACCGACGTCGATCTGTTCGTCCAAGATGCGCTGCTTGCCTATCTTCGTAAAATACTCCTCCAACACCGTCAGCGTCTCCTCGGCCTCGCTACGGTTGATACGTCCATAGCTCTCGCCGACAAACTCCTCACCGCCCGGTGCCGGAGCATCTTCAAGCGTTTCCGACGTGTCAGCAGGCGTAGTGTCCGTGACCTCGCGCGTCATGCTGCGCCATTCTATCGGGATATCATAGTCCAAGATGCCATGGCGCTGTCTCACCGCCTCCGCCGTCTTCACTTTACCACCATAGAACCACTCCGAGGAGAAGTGCATGATAGCGTCGTTCATACGGTACTGCACCTGCAGCAGGGAAACGCACTCCGGCTTGTTCTCCACGATGCGCTCCATGAGCGTCTTGCCGAGCCCGGCCTTGAGGGCCATCATGTTCTTCACCGTCGGCGGCAGCTGGCAGTGGTCACCGGCGAGGATGACACGACCCACACGGCGCATGGGAATCCAGCACGCCGCCTCCAAGGCCTGGGCGGCCTCATCGATGAAGAGGGTGCTGAACTTCATACCCTCCAACAGGCGGCTGGCCGACCCCACGAGGGTGGCAGCGATGACACGGGCCTCACCGAAGAGTTCGGCATTGATACGTATCTCCAGTTCCGTGGCCCGTGCCTTCAGTCTTTCGAGCTTCTGGTGGAAGTTGTCGTCGCGGCCTTTCCGACGTTTCCGCAACTCGCGGATAGCCTTGCGGATGGCCCACAGCTGTGGGTAGTCGGGATGACCCTCAAAGCGGCGCTCATAGGTGAAGCCGAGCATCTTGTCGTTGACACGCGTGGGATTGCCGATGCGCAGCACGTTGATGCCGCGGTCGACGAGCTTCTCGCATATCCAGTCCACAGCCATGTTGCTCTGAGCACAGACTAAGACCTGACTCTCACGCATCAGCGTCTCGTTGATGGCCTCCACGAGTGTTGTCGTCTTGCCCGTGCCGGGAGGACCGTGGACGATGGCCACGTCCTTGGCGCGCAGCACCTCGTTGACGGCAGCCTCCTGCGTCTTGTTGAGCCAGGGGAAGGAGAGAGCGTCGAAGGAGAACTTCTGAGCGGGCGTTTTGGAGTAGAACAAGTCGCGGAGATAGGCTAAACGCCCACTCTTGGCATTGATGACGCGGTCGAGGGCGTCGAACATCGTGCGGTAGCTCGTCTCGTCAAAGGAGAGCTGCACGCCCACAGGACGTTCCGAGCTTTGGATGTCAAGGGCATGACCTTCGGGTACGACAACGACCATACGGTCGCCATCGACATACGACACCGTGCCTGAGAAGCCGAAGTATCTCACGCTCTTCGTGCCCTTGTCGTCCTCCTTGAGAAAGAAGAACATCACAGGCTTGCCAAACTCAAAGTTGTGTTCTATGTCCTGGTCTGTAGTGCGGAACACCTCTACAGTCATCTGGTTGAGGGAGTTGTAATGGCTCTCCCCCACCCTTAGCGGATACCAGGCATCGCCGCGCTTGACTTTGCGACCGATGCCCATCGCCTCTGTCTGTTTCCTGAAAGCCTCTTTCTCTGTATGATATTCCATTTGGAGAAGCAAGCGCTGCTCCTGTAAGGACTGTATTGCCGTTTGCTGACTCATTATTTCGTTTCTGTCTCTGCAAAATTACGCTTTTCACACGTGGCAGACAAGAAAAGCGCGCTAAAGTTTCTGAAAACGACTCCGTCCCCACACCCCGCTATAGACGGGGAGGGGGACGGATAGAAACGAAATAGCAGGTGGATTCCGAATCTGAGACAGCTCTCTTACTTCTTATATCCTGGGTTCTGCACTAATTTCTTGTTTAAATTGAGCACAGAGTAAGGGATGGGGTAGACGACGGTATAGCCCGTCTTATCGTCGTTGTAGTCACCAGCCAAAGAGCTATGGGGCACACCGGGATAGCGGTCAACGGTAGGTTCGGTGAAGGTGCAGAAACGTATCTGGTCCTGCCGGCGCGTACCCTCCCACGCCAGTTCTATCATACGCTCATCAAGGATGTCGTTGAGGGTGAGTGAGGTGCGCGGCGTAGCCTTGGCACGCGTACGAATCTCGTTGACAATGGTCAGCGCTCCGCCCTTGTCGCCTAAACGATACTCGGCCTCAGCCTTGAGCAGCAGTGCGTCGCCAAAGCGCCAGATGACGAGGTCGTTGTTGTTCTGTCCCTGTGTGGAAGCTGTACCGTCGTACTCATATTTTTTGAAGCGTGCGCCAGCGCACTTCACGTCGTGCGGGTCGGCGTCGTTGCCAAAGTTGACCACAGCCTTGAGGGGCTCATACTCCAGCGGTGTCTTTGTGGCACCGTCGTTGAGCGATCCTGTGTGCTGCTCCTTCTCGAAGTCGCGGTCGCACCAGTAGTTGAGTCTCAGACGCGGATCCTCGTTGGCAGTGCCGTAGCCCATGACCTCCATGGCGCGCACCGTGGCGCAAGCACCGTTCCAACCTGAGTAGCCGATGGCAGAGGCATGGTTGTAGTGGAGCGAGCGCATGAGGTTGTAGTCTGTAATCTTATACGTCTTGTCATCGTTGGGGCGCACGAAGATGTTCTCGGTAGAGCTCTCGTTGGCCTTGACGAAGTTGTCAGCGTAGTTGGCCGTGAGGCTGTATCCTGCCGCCCGAATCTTATCGACACAGTACTTCACCGTCTCCCAGCAGTTGCGCTGTGTGCCGTCGACCGTCATCATGATGGTCTTACCCTTGTCGGAGACAGCCTGTCCGAGGGTCTCGCTGGCCTTAGCTTGCTTGCTGAGGTCATCGCCCACGAAGGCCTGGTAGCTCGATGCCGAGGTGTCGTCGATGGTATAGACGGGAGCATTGATGGCGCACTTGGCGAGACACATATAGGCCACAGCTTTGGTCACGCGGCCGTAGTAGGCACCCGTATTCTGGCAGTGGCCGTCGCCGAGGTCGGGAAGAGCCGCCTCCAGTTCAGAAGTGACGAACTTGAACACATCGCTGCGGTTGCTCTGCTTTACATCGTTCGTTGACTGTGTGGAACTCGTCACAACAGGCACCTGGGCGAAGAGGTCCATGGCGTAATAATAGTAGATGGCCCGCAGGGCACGGAGCTCAGAGACATAAGCCTTGTAGTCGGGATGCGCCTCCAGGAACGGGGTGAGCTTGTCAATGCTGGAGTTGCAAAGACCTATTATCTTATACAGGTGATTCCACACGGTGGCATAGGTGTCAACCGAGGACTCGAAGTTGTGGAGGAACATGTTTTGCCACTTACCACCGTCGACCCAGTCACCCTGTCGTCCGGGCAGCATGGTAGCGTCGGACATAAACTCCTGCAAGGTGTGGACACAATCGGTACCGCCGTAGAGGCCGTCACCGATGGCTGAGTAGACGTTGGCCACAGAGTTGACATAGGTAAGGGTGGAGTTCTTGAAGGCTTCTTCCTCGCTGAACTGGCTCTTGGGATTCTCGTCGAGCGAGCATCCTGACAGCAGGGCTGCGGAGAGCAGCGCGACACCGAAAATATATTTTTTCATGGTAATATAGTCTTTAAAGGTTTAGAAAGTGATGCCCACATTGAACGAGAAGGTGCGTGTGAGCGGATAGATGCGCTTATCGTCGACACCGAGCGTGCCATACTGTGTGGTACCCTCAGCCTGCTGGATGAGTGATGCCGAGTTGATCATAGGAGTCAGACCGTTGTAACCGGTGATCGTGCAGACGTTGTTGACGGCGAGGCCAAGTTTGATGTTCTGGATGTACTTGGTCTTGAGCTGCTTCTGTGTGAAGTTGTAGCTGAGCTGCACATACTCGAAGTTGACATAGTCACCCTTCTCAAGCCAGTAGTCAGAGATGACCTTATCCTTGATTCCCTTTTCGGGCGCATCCTCCAGCACATTGTAGGTTGGGAAGTTGGAGAGATCGCTGTAGGTCATCGAAGTACCGTTGTAAATCTTGTGACCGAATGCGCCATTGAACTGCATGGCAAGGTTCCAATTCTTATAGGTGAAGTTAAAGTCCCAACCGAGATAAGCCTTCGGGATGGCCTGTCCACAAACCTGACGGTCACCGGAATCACCGGTATCAATGGTACCATTGTGGTCGAGGTCAGAGATGATGTACTTACCATCCTTGTCGATACCCTCGCAGTGAGGCAGGTAGAACACACCGATAGGCTGTCCTTCCATGAGGTAGGTAACGCCATAGTTCTGTGTCAGTCCGGCAGCATTGATACATGCCACCATAATATGCTCAGAGGTTGTCAGCTGCTGTCCCTTATACGTTCCGGAGAGCGAGTTGAGCTTGTTGCTCTGGAAGCTGAGGTTCAATCCAGAGTTGAAGGTGAAGTCCTTTGTGCGGATGATGTCGCCACGGATGCCGATTTCGAAGCCGTGGTTGGTCATCTCACCCATGTTGGCCAACAAGTTCTCATAGGTAAAAGGCGGTACAGGCACCGTGTAGGTGTAGAGCAGATCCTTGGTCTTAGAGGTATACCAGTCGAGGGTAATATTGAGTCGGCTGTTGAAAGCCGAGAAGTCGAGACCGACATCGAAGGTATGCTTTGTCTCCCACTTCAAGTCGGGATTGTCGTTGCTCTGTATGGCAAAAGTCGTCGTGTTGCTGCCATTGACAGGTGTCACACCATTAGGACCATAGAGCGCCAGAGAAGTATAAGGGTCTATGGCATCCTGATTACCTGTAACGCCATATCCGATGCGAATCTTGAGGTTGTCAATCCAGCCGACATTCTTCATAAAGTTCTCCTGAGAAAGCACCCACGCAGCCGAAGCCGATGGGAACCAGCCCCACTTATGGCCACTGCCAAGCTTTGACGAACCATCGGCACGGAGGTTGGCGGTGACGATATATTTATCAGCGAACATATAGTTGACGCGGGCCATGTAGGAGCTCAAGGTATATTCCTTGGAGTCAGACTGCACATCGCCCCAAGAGACATTGGCACCGGCTTTGAGGTTGTTGTACTTGAAGTAGTTGGTCTCAAAGCCCTTCGCCTGCTCAGAGTGTGTGAAGGTCTTGTATTTCTGACCCTCCATCACGGCGAGGGCGTCGATATGATGCTTGCCGAAGTCCTTGGTATAAGTCAACTGGATGTTGCCCATATAGTCCTGGCGCTGCCAGTTCTGGATGAAAGCCCATCCGTTGCCATTCAGCTCACCCTGCCGGATATCATTGGGGATGTAGCGTTTCAGCTCAATATTGGTCTTCGTGTAGGAGCCGAAAGCCGAGAGGAAGAGGCCGTCGATGATGGTCCAGGTGGCTTTTCCGTGAGTCATGAGGGTACCCACATTATAACGGTTGTCAATCTCGAGCTGACCCAGTGGGTTGTAAATCTCATTGGCAAGCATATCCTCGTCCCACTTTCCGGTATTAGGATTCTTATAATTGGGATAGGTGGGATTGTAGGCAGCAGCCGAGTAGAACATCTTCTGCATATCATACTGTCGCTTGCCGTCGTGCTCAGAGCCCATAACACCAAGTTCAAGTTGCAGCTTCTTGTTGAACGCCAGTTGCTGCGCATCGATTTTGACTGTATAGTTGCGCATATCGGAGTTGCGGAGGGCGCCCTGCTTCTGCACAAATCCTAAGGAAGCACGATAGTTGCCCGTATCATTGCCACCAGAGAAGGCTACATTGTGATTCTGTGTGATACCTGTGGAGCGCTCGATTTCGTCGAGCCAGTTGGTGTTGCCGCCGAGGTCGGTGGGTGTCAGTCCCATCTGCTTGGCGGTGGCGCGGTAGGCATCCGCACTAAGCATCTTGATGTTCTTGAACACCTTGTTCATACCGATGGTACCGTTATAGGTGATCGAGCTCATGCCGTTCTTACCTTTGGTGGTGGTCACGACGATGACGCCGGCAGCACCGCGTGAACCGTACTGTGCGGTCTCGGAAGCGTCTTTAAGGATGGTCATGCTCTCGATGTCACTTGGCTGCAGGGCGTTGAACATCGTCATATCGCCATACACACCATCAATGATAACAAGCGGGTCGTTACCGCCCGAGAGAGAAGAGGTTCCGCGCACGCGGATGTTGGTCGTACCCATCGGGTCGCCACCGCTCTGCGAGATGACCACACCACTGACCTTACCCTTGAGGGCATCAGCAGCACTGGTGACAACACCTTTATTCATATCCTTGCGGCCTACGCGCTCCACAGCACCAGAGACGGTACGCTTAGAGCCGATAGCATAACCCACGACGACAACTTCATCAAGATCCTGTTTGTCGGGTACAAGAACAATGTTAAGATCCTTTTGTGCACCTAAGGTTATCTCCTTATTGGCATAGCCCACATAAGAGATAACAAGCACCTGCCCGGGCTTGGCATCACTGAGTTTCCAATCACCGTCAAGGTCGGTAACAGTACCACCCTGCTGACCCTTGACCTGGATAGTGGCACCGATAAGCGGTTCACCCGACTCATCCTTCACAGTTCCCTGCACGACCGACTGTGCCATACTGGTCATTGTGCAGAAGACGCCCGCGCTTAGCAACGCTGCTCTTCGTAAGATTGTTTTCTTCATGTGTTGGTTAATTTTTAGTTTTTAATATAGATGATTACTTGGTTCCGTTCCTACAGTTGATTTCTTCTCCACCCCTTTGGTGGAAGTCTTAGGTTTTCTTCTTTTAGCTTTTCAACGGCAAAAATAAAGGAAATTTATAGATAGTTGTCTCCTAAGCTGACATTTTCTTCATTTTTTTTCATGCAATCGTTTACACAAAAAAAGATTATTTGCCTTTTGTAAAGACAGACACCCCCATGAATCGGCTTTCATTAGTAATCGTTATTAAAAGAAGAAAAAATATTGTCAAACGACACACCGCCTTGCAGATTTTATACTATCTTTGCAATAAGCGACTAAAAACATCAACCATGAAACACAACAGAATACTCTTGCTGGCCTTGTCAGCGAGCCTTGCCCTCCCCGCTGTCGGCCTGGCGCAGAAGACGAACAGCGGGACACCGGCAATGCCGACATGGACGGAGTGGCACGACCTCCAGGTCAATGAGGTGAACCGCTTCAAGCTCCACACCAACTTCTTCCCGTATGCCAACGAGGCCGAGGCTGAAAGCGGCGACATGGAACAGTCATCACGCTATCTCTCCTTGGAAGGTCCGTGGAAGTTCAAATGGGTGGAGAACGCTGATGAGCGGCCCACAGACTTCTACAAGCCTGACCTCGACGACGCTGCGTGGAAGACCCTCAACATACCGGCCATCTGGGAGCTCAACGGCTACGGGCAGCCGGAATATGTCAATATCGGCTTCGCCTGGCGCTATATGTTCAAAGACCAGAATGTCTACAACGGTTGGAAGCCGGAGTATGCCCCTGAGAATGCCACGCTGACCAGTGTGCCCGTCAAGGACAACCACGTAGGCTCCTACCGCCGCGTCATCGACCTGCCTGCCTCCTGGAACGGCAAGCAGATTATCGCTCACTTCGGCAGCGTCACGTCGAACATGTACCTCTTTGTCAACGGACAGTACGTCGGCTATACCGAGGACTCCAAGGTTGCCGCAGAGTTCGACATCACCAAATACCTCCATCCCGGCAAGAACCTCATAGCCTTCCAAACCTTCCGCTGGTGTGACGGCAGCTATGACGAGGACCAGGACTTCTGGCGGCTCTCCGGTGTGGCACGCCAGTGCTACCTCTACAGCCGTAATGCCAAGGTGCAGGTGGAGAACCTCCGTATCACCCCGGATTTGGAGAACAACTACAACGACGGCGAGCTGCTCATCGACGCCTTTGTCAAGGGCGATCCGAAGATAGAGTTCCGACTCCTCAACGCCAACGGCACCGTCATCGCCAAGTCGACAGCTGACTTCGGGCGCCGCAGCGAGGGCACAGCCCGCTTCATGGTGCGCAATGTGAAGACTTGGACGGCTGAGACACCTTATCTTTATACCCTGCTCACCATCGTCAAGGACCGCGGCGGCAACACCGTGGAGGTCATCCCGCAGAAGGTGGGATTCCGCAAGGTGGAGATAAAGGGCAAACAGCTGCTCGTCAACGGACAGCCCGTGCTCATCAAGGGTGCCAACCGCCACGAGATGGACCCCGACGGCGGCTATGTCCTCACCAAAGAGCGGATGATACAGGATATCAAGATAATGAAGCGCCTGAACATCAACGCCGTGCGCACCTGCCACTACCCCGACGACCCACGCTGGTATGATCTCTGCGACGAGTACGGACTCTATGTCACTGCCGAGGCCAACCAGGAGAGCCACGGCTTCGGATACGGTGACAACGCCGAGACGAAGAAGGATATCTTTGCCAAACAGATTCTCCAGCGCAACCAGCACAACGTGGAGATGCAGTTCAACCACCCCAGCATCATCGTCTGGAGCTTGGGCAACGAGACGGCCGACAGCAAGAACTTCGCCGACGCCTACAACTGGATAAAGACGATTGATACAAGCCGTCCCATACAGTACGAGCAGGCCCGCAGCACCGAACACAGCGACATCGACTGCCCCATGTATGCTTCTGTGGAGGCTTGTGAGAAGTACAGTAAAGACCCTGCTTCCACCAAGCCGCTCATCCAGTGCGAGTACAACCACACCATGGGCAACAGCGGCGGCAACCTCAAGGACTACTGGGACCTCGTCCGCAAATACCCCATCTTCCAAGGTGGCTACGACTGGGACTTCGTGGACCAGGGCCTGCATCTGAATCCCGACTTCAAGGCCTCCCGCTCCGTTGCCGACTACGATGCCATTGCGGCTAAATATGAGCCTGGAACGGGCGGCATGCCTCCCCGCTACACCTACGGCGGCGACTACAACAAGAAAGATGCCTCCGACAACAACTTCAACTGCAACGGTATCATTGGTCCTGACCGCCAGCTCAACCCCCACGCCTATGAGCTCGCCTACCAGTATCAGAACATCTGGGCCGAGGGCGACGACCTCGGCGAGGGAAAGATAACGGTGCATAACGAGTTCTTCTTCCGCGATCTCTCCAACGTGAAACTCGTCTGGACACTCGTCAAAGACGGCAAGACGGTGAAAAGCGGTGAGGTGGATGACCTCAACGTCGGTCCACAGCAGACCGCCACAGTGACGCTGCCCTACGAGATTCCCGACAATGGGGAGACCTTCCTCAACCTGGAGTTCCGTCTGAAGACCGCTGAGCCGCTCATGGCAGCAGGTCAGACGATAGCAACACGCCAGCTTGCCATCAATGAGGCCACACCGATGACCTATGTTGAGAACACGTCTGACGAGAAGGTGAAAATCACTGATAAGAGTAAGGAGCCGTGCATCACCATCACCTCTGAGGAGATGACCGTTGCCTTTGACAGAGCCACGGGCCTCTTGTCACAGTACACCGTTGAGGGTAAGAACCTCCTTGGCGACGGGGGCACGCTGAAGCCCAACTTCTGGCGTGCTGTCACCGATAACGACATGGGTGCCGGCTTACAGAAGAAGTTCGCCGTATGGCGCAATCCTAAGATGATTCTCACAGCCCTCACAGCAGAGAAGGACAAGGACAGCCGTGGCACTGCCTGCAATGTCAACGCCGTCTATGATATGCCGGAGGTCAACGCCATGCTGACGATGACTTACAAAGTTCATGGCGACGGTAGCATAGAGGTCACTGAGAACATGGAAAAGAAGTCACCGGAGGCTACCGCTCCCGACATGCTGCGCTTTGGTGTCGTCATGCAGCTGCCTTACGACATGGACAACAGCTACTATTATGGCCGTGGCCCGATAGAGAACTACAGCGACCGCGACGGTGGTCAGTTCATCGGTCTCTATCGTCAGACAGCCGATGAGCAGTTCTATCCCTACATCCGCCCGCAGGAGACAGGAACGAAGTGTGACATCCGCTGGTGGGAGCAGACTACTGCCGGTGGCCTCGGCATCAAGGTGACACCCATCAATACCTTCATGGATGCCTCTGCCCTTCACTATGCCATCCAAGACCTCGACGAGGGCATGGAGAAAGCACAACGCCATCCGCAGGACGTGAAGAAGAGCCGCTACACGGAACTCGCCCTCGACCTCATCCAGCAGGGCGTGGGCGGTACTGACAGCTGGGGCGCTACACCGCTGAAGCAGTATATGGTCAGCTTCGGCGACAAGACCTTCAAGTTCCTCATCGAAAAGGAAGATTAGTAGAAAAGCGCGCACCTAAAAAAGTTTGAACGCAAAGACGGCCCACCGTGGCCGTCCCAACCCTCTTGATGGTATTCCACTGTTGATGGTTGCCGTCAAGAGGGATTTTCATTGGTTATAATTACCATCTTTGGGGGTAGGGCGGCCACGGAGGGCCGTCCCTACGGCAATACCAGGTACGAAGAAACTCCTACGAAATTAGTTGACTGCAAGTTGCGTGGCATTTGCCGCGGATGTCGTTGGCATTTGCCGCGGATGTCGTTGGCATTTGCCACAGATATCGTTGGCATTTGCCACGGATATCGTTGGCATTTGCCGCACATCGTCGTGTAATATAAGGAAAGACAACATCTTAAGAGTAATAATACTCATACCTACCACCCAACAGCCATACCATTAACACCTAACACCTAACACCTACCACTAACCCCCAACATCCAAACCATTAACACCTAACACCTACCACCCAACACCTACCACCCAACACCTACCACCTAAATTCTCCCCCACTTTCTTGCTTGTGTGATTATAAATATGTACTTTTGCAGATGTCTTGAACAATAATTATTTAGTCATGAAAATACTGCAATCATTATTGTTAGCCATCGCCTCCGCTGGTATTCTTGGTTCTTGTGGCAACAAGCAGCCCGCCAAGACCGAATCCCCCGTGAGAGTCAAGGTGATGGAAGTGGGTGCTGTCCAGGTCAATGGTGAGAAGGGCTTCTCAGGTACTGTGACCGAAGAGAGCGGCGTGAGTCTCAGCTTCTCCGTTACAGGCACCATCCGCACTATGAATGTCGACGAAGGTCAGATGGTCAGTCGCGGCCAGCTTGTCGCCACTGTCGACGGTGCCGACCAAGCCTATGCCCGTGCTTCAGCCCATGCAGTAACCGGTGAGGCCCGTGCAGCCCTGCGCAAAGCCCAAGATGACTACAAGCGCGCAAAGGCCCTACATGCCTCCGGAGTCATCTCAGATTCTAAATATGTGTCAGCGCTAACAGCTGTCCAAGGTGCCCGTGAGGCCGTCAACTCCGCCGCGGCGTTAGAGAAGATCTCCAACAAGTCGAGCAACGACACACGCCTCACAGCGCCCTTCAGCGGATATATTGCAGAGAAGAGCGCTGAGATAGGGCAAAATGTCGTGCCGGGAATGATGGTCGTCAAACTGGTGCATATCGACAGGGTAAAGGTCAAAATCAGCGTTCCGGAGGAAGAGATAGACAAGATTCACCGTGGCGAGACGATGATGATACGCTGTGCCGCCACCGGCAATACCAACTTCTATGGCAAGGTGGTGGAGAAAGGCGTCACCGCCGATCCCTTGAGCCGTACCTATGACGTCAGTCTTCTTGTCAACAACCCTGCCCACAAGCTCCTGCCCGGTATGATTTGCAACGTCTACACCAGCTTCACACGCGGACAGATGGGCATCTTTGTTCCTGCCAACGTCGTTCAGCTTAATCCCGACAACAGGATGTTCGTGTGGATAGTGAAAAACGGCAAAGCCACCAAGCGCTTCATCAACTATGTGGCCGATACCTCACAGGGCGTGCGCGTCAGTAGCGGTCTGGAGCCCGGCGACCAGCTGATTGTCGAAGGTCAGCAGATGGTGAGTGAGGGCACACCCTGCCAGATTATCAAGTAAAGGGAGGCTGCCATGAGAAAGAAGAAAAGACCGTTTCAGGAGATATGCCTCTACTACAGGCAGATAGTGATACTGTTTGTCACGAGCCTTGTAGCCTTGGGCGTCTTTGGCCTGGTACATATCAACAAGAACGAGTTTCCCGACTACACCGTCCGTGAGGGTATCGTGGCCGCCGTCTATCCCGGTGCTACCTCTGAGGAAGTGGAGCAGCAGGTGACCAAACCCCTTGAGAACTATATCTTCACTTATAAAGAGGTGCTCAAAGAGAAGACTGTCTCTTACTCGCGTGACGGCATGAGCATCATCGTCGTAGAGCTCAACGAGGACTTAGAGGACAATGACGAGTTCTGGTCGAAGTTTAAGCATGGTGTCCAGACCTTCAAGTCGTCGAATCTCCCCGCTGGCGTCATTGCGCTGAGAGTGCAGGACGACTTCGGCGACGTCAGCTCCGAGCTTATCTCCTTAGAGAGCAAGGACAAGACCTACCGCGAGCTCAACGACTATATGAAGACCGTCGAAGACTCGCTGAGAATGATACCCAGCGTGGGCAAGATGAGCGTCGTGGGCATGCAGATGCCACAGATAGCCATCTACCTTGACAACGACAAGCTGGCACATTACGGTGTGACCTATCTCTCCATCGCACAAGTGCTGGCAGGAAAAGGCTTCACAAGCAGTGGCGGACGTATCGGCAACGAAGACTACAAGAGTCCTATCTATGTTGACGAGAGTCTGAACAAGATCTACGATGTCGAGAATGCCGTCGTCTACAGCGACGCCCGCGGAAACATCGTGCGGCTGAAGGATGTCGCTGAAGTGAAGTATGAATATCCTGATCTTGACAAATACGTCACTGTCAACGGCACAAAAGCGCTGTTGCTGTCAGTGACCAACAAGAAGGGCAAGGACATCTCCAAGATGGGCGCTGAGGTCAACAGCAAACTCACCAACATCGAGAAAGATTTGCCGAAGGATGTCAAGGTGAGCAAGATTACCGACCAGAAGCAGGTCGTCGACGACTCTATCTACGACTTCCTGCGCGAGTTGCTCATCGCCATTGCCACCGTGCTTCTTGTCGTCGTGCTCATCATGCCACGCCAGGTGGCTGCCGTGGCCGCCGCCACGATGCCCGTCACCATCTTCATCTCCCTCGGCCTGTTTTATATCTTCGACCTGGAGCTGAACACGGTGACCTTAGCCGCACTCATCATGACCTTGGGCATGATTGTCGACGACTCTATCGTCATCATCGACGGCTATGTCAACAACCTTGCCGCGGGGATGACGCGCTGGAAGAGTGCCGTCGAGGCCACGCGCCACTTCCTGAAGAGTATCTTCTCTGCTACCCTCTGCATCAGCATCACCTTCTTCCCGTTCCTCATCACGATGACGGGTGTCATGCACGACTTTTTGAAGATGTTCCCCTGGGCCATCTCCATCGTGCTCTTTATCTCCATGATTATCGCACAGACGCTGTTGCCTATCCTCATGTACTATTGCATCCGCAAACCCATAGAGACCGGCGTGACGGTGGACGGCAAGAAAGCGTTTAACCTGCTCGACTATATGCAGCGGTTCTACAACTGGGCCATAGAGAAGTGCTTTGACCATTACCGCATCACGATAGGAGCTGCTGTGGCTACTATTATAATAGGTGCCATCGTCTTTGTACACCTTCCCCAGAAACTCATGCCTATCGCCCAGCGCGACCAGTTTGCCGTGGAGGTCTTCATGCCGACGGGGACTACCGTGGCCGGAACCAACCATCTTACCGACTCGCTGGAGCACATGCTGCGGCGCGACCCGCGTGTGGTGTCGGTAGCCAACTTTCACGGCATGTCGTCACCACGTTTCCAGACAACCTACGCCCCGCAGATACCCGGTGACAACTACGCTCAGTTCATCGTCAACACAAAGAGCATGGAGGCCACAGAAGAAGTGGTGGCAGAGGCAAAGAAGAAATACGAGAACTATTTCCCTGCCGGCATCGTAAAGATAAAGCATCTCTCCTACAGCAAGGAGGAGAACCCCATCGAGGTGCGCCTGACGGGCAACAGCCTGGAAGCTATCACGACAGCTGCCGACAGCGTGGTGACCCATCTGAGGCATATCGACGGGCTGGAACTCGTGCGCACCGACTTCCGTGAGCCGTTGGCTACGACACGCGTGAAAGTCGACGACAACACGGTGAGCCGCCTCGGTCTGACCAATGCCATCGTACAGATGACGCTTCTCTCCCGTTATTCCACAGGTCTGCCCGTCTGTCAGATGTGGGATGGCGACTATGGCCCACAGGCCGTCATCAAGTCGAAACGCAGCAACAACGCCACCATCGACGACCTTCTCAACGAGCAGATTCCTGTTCTCGGCGGGCTGAAGACAGTGCCTCTGCGCGAGATAGCCACCGTGGAGAACAAGATGGAGTACGGACAGATCGTGCACCGCAACGGACTGCGCACCATCTCCGTCATCGCTGAGGTGGACCAGAATAAGAATGTGGAGCAGCTCACCGCGCAGATTATGAAGGAGGTGAAGAGCATCAAGCTCCCGCCTAAAGTGCAGGTAAGCTATGGTGGACAGTATGAGGTGGACCAGGAGCAGATGCCGAATATCATCATCGCGCTCATCATCGCTGTGGCTATCATCTTCGTTGTCCTCATCTGGCACTTCCGCGACGTACGCGAGTCACTCATCATGCTCTGCAGCCTGTCGCTCTGCGTCTTTGGTGCTGCCGCCGGCGTCCTGCTCACCGGTATCGACCTGAGTCTGACGTGCGTGTTAGGCTTTGTCTCACTGATGGGTGTCCTTGTCAGAAATGGCATCATCCTCTTCGACTATGCCCATGAGCTCTACAACAAGGAGGGTCTGTCGATGCGCGACTCCATCCTCGAAGCCGCCAAAGAGCGTATGCGCCCCATCTTCCTCACCTCAGCCTGTGCGTCGATGGGCGTGGTGCCGATGCTCTTAGGTGGCAGCAGCTTGTGGATGCCAATGGCTGCCGTCATCTTCTGGGGCACCATCATCACGATGTTCTTCATCCTCGCCGTCATGCCTGTCGCCTACTGGCGTTTCATGCAAGACCCGGCCAAACGGCTCGGCAATGAAGTCAGAATGATGAGCAGATAATACTGAGGCCAATGTCGGACACGATGACTTTGAGGACACCCGCACGGGGTCACTGAACCTCAATGTGGGCGTCACCTTCTGACACATAGCCACCTCTGTCTTTTACAAACGCCATGAGCCTGCTGAAGAGCGGGCTCTGTGACAGGGTCTGCGGATTGCCTGTAAGGATGAGTTGTTTGCGGGCCCTTGTCAGCGCCACATTGAGTTTCCTATCAATGAGATGACCTTCTTCCTCAAAGGTGTTGGCCGTGAGGAAGCTGAGCTGATAGGCCTGCTGGATGGTAAAGGAATAGATGATGACATCACGCTGTGAACCTTGATAGCGCTCCACGGTATCAATACTGATATTCTCCAAGTCCCTCATTCCCGAAGCCTCAATGCCTTTGCGTATCATAGCTATCTGGTTACGATAGGGCACGATGACACCCACCGTCTTGTCGGCATTGAAACGGTCGCCATAGAAACGCCGCACACGCCGGAGAATGTCCACGACGATGCGCGCTTCCTCGGCATTGACCTTATCGGAGATTTCCGGCTGCCGACAATATCCCGAAGCAAAGAACAGCAGGCGATGGCGTTTGAGAAGGTCGTCGACGACATCCTGTGACGGCAGTGTATAGCCTATCTCCGTAGCCTGCTGATGGGGCAGCGGCACGGGATGGATGTCCTCTGTGGTGTAGAACTCCCGGTTGGGAAACTCCGCTATCTCTGGGTGCATACGTCCCTGCCGGTGCAGGATACCGATGAAGTCGTTGCGCCCGGCTCGCAGCTCCTGGCGGATAAGACGCTCGAAGAGGGAATTCTTACAGTTGCCGAGTCCGATGTTCAGAAGCAGCGGATCGGTGACAGCACTGTCAGCGTCGCCCTGTTGTACAACGGCGGGAAGTTGCTTGTAGTCGCCGATGAGGATGAATTTAAACGCCGAGGCATAGCCTTGTGACTCCTGCGGGACGTTGATAGATGCCAAGAGACCGATGATGCTCGGTTCGAGAATCTGTGAGGCCTCGTCGACGATGGCCAGATCGAAAGTCTTGAGATTGAAGAGGTAGCTTCTCGACTGTATCATTGACGTGGTCCCCACTATCACACGGGCGTTGAGAATCAACTGCTGCATCGCTGTCAGCGTCGGCTTCTCCCCTACCCTGTTCTGCAACAGATGCGGCACAAAGGTCTCGGCACACGACAGTTCACTGCCAATGCGCAAGTAGTCGATACTATTATCGGTCAGCATACCA
>OKRY01001190.1_pt1 | contig 21504 bp, 16 predicted proteins | sample 1601121 | NCBI WGS metagenome assembly OKRY01 (sample SAMEA3541546, study PRJEB24748) | human gut metagenome | biome: human gut; feature: human-associated habitat; material: faeces | place: China | collected 2012
AACGACCCCGAGATTACAAATCACGTGCTCTGGCCAACTGAGCTAAAGAGGCAAATCCTTGCAGCCGTAAGGCTTATCATTTAGGACTTGTTCTAAAACGGCTGCAAAGATAGGCATTATTTTTTAATCTCCAAAACTTTTGCGAGTTTTTTTTATCTTTCGCGCAGTTTTTCCTTAAATTTAGCCAGTTGAACCCTCATAGCATCGATGCAAAGGTCTATTCCTTCTTCAAAAGTATCACATGTTTTTTCAACAAACAAAGTGTTCCCCGGAACCGACACGGTCATGCTTGTTTCCTTATTTAGTGCAGTGGCGGGCTTTACTACTTTCAGTTGCACCTCTACTTTCTGGATGTCCTCAAATGATTTTTCCAACTTGGCTGTCTTCTTTTCAATGAACGCCTGCAGTTTCTCGGTAGCGTCGAAATGTATCGACTGAACTTTTACTTCCATAGTACCTCCTTTTAATTTAGGTTAAGCCCTTGGGTGGGCATTTGAATATACACGCTTCAATTGCTCGAAAGTCGTATGCGTATAAATCTCCGTTGTGGAAAGACTTTCATGTCCGAGCAACTTCCGCACACTTTCCAGTCCTGCATCATGATTGAGCATTGCTGTGGCGAACGAATGCCGCAGCACGTGCGGCGAACGTTTTTTAAGAGTACAGACAGTCGCGAGCGCGGTCTTGACCTTTTGTCTGACCGCAGCATTGCTGAATCTTCGTCCTTTTGAAGTAAGGAAAAAAGCATCCTCCACCCCATCGACGCCAGACACCTCCGCGTCACGCTTATATATATATGTGCACAATGTTTCGCGAAGCTCGTCACCGAACGGAATAACACGTTGTTTGTTTCTCTTTCCGGTAACCTTAAGCTCACTGTTCGCCAAATCTACCGACGCGTTATCAAGCCCCGTCAGTTCCGAGAGTCTCACACCCGTCTCATAGAATACCATAAGCATAGTGCGCAGACACACATCACCATAAGCGTCCGACCATCTTTCCGGGTCAAGCAATCTGTCCATCTCCTCTTCTCTTAGGAAATAAGGGAGCGACAAGTTCTTCTTCGGACCGGAAACCCCACGCGAAGGATCATGTTCCACAAAGCCTCTGGATAACGCAAAACGATAAAGGGAACGCACTGCGCTCAATCGTCTGTTAATTGAAGCTGCGGTGTTTCCTTTATCCATCATGCTCTCCATCCAGTCACGGATAATATCAGAATCGACAGATTCCCAAGAGAGATGAGTATCCAGATTTTTGAAATACGATTCAAATGCTCTCGCATCCTCACCGTAACTCTTCACTGTCAGCGCAGAACGGTTACGTTCGTACTGCAGATAGTTCAAAAATTCCTTTATCATCATCAATCCGTTGCTCAAATCACAATATATTTCGGCAACGAATATACAGAATAAAATTCAAACTACCAAATTTTCAGAGGTATTTTTTCAATCCTCTGCTGCGCGTAATTTCTGTACATAGATGGCATGCTCCATTTTGAGCCTCTTCAGTACAGACGGTTTGTTATACTGCTGACGCTTGCGCAGTTCCTTCATAACGCCTGTCTTTTCAAATTTTCTTTTAAACTTCTTGAGAGCTCTTTCGATATTCTCACCATCTTTAACTGGTACAATTATCATGCTATTTTTGTTTTTAATTATTTATGATATATTTTTTGTTTTTCGGGCTTCCGCCACAAAATGCGGTGCAAAATTACACTTTATTTTTGAACCCGACAACTTTTCCTGTTTATTTTTTATCCATTCATGCCAACTTTTCTCCATCTCCATAGGTTTATCATATAATACATTAATATATTATGCCATAAATCCTTAACCACCTGATTCGAAAGTAACAGGCAAACATAAAGCCACCTCCAATCAAAATCCCATCATACCGCAAAAACTGTATTTTTTCTTAACCATAGTATTTTGGATCCTCTTCAGAGTTGCAATTGCCAGACATATCGGCATCTGTCATTGTCAAGAACAAGGCTGGTTGAAGCGAGAAGAAACGGGAAGTAATATTATATCAGCTGTTCGGAAAATCACAGAAAAAAAACCGGCAAAAAGTAGATATCAGCCCGGGAGTTCTAATGTAAAACCGGATTTAACAAATGATATGCAAATTAAAACATCGCTATATAGACCAACTTTACAAAAATTTGTAACCGGATAGAGAACACTCTACCCAAGACATATCAGAAAGAAGCGTTATGCTTATCTCAAAGTCGGGAACGTAGGAAATTCAAGACTTATTCAGAGAGAGAGCATAGTGGTTCTCGCGCTATAGCGTGGGCTGCTATTACCATATCCTGAATAAAGGTTTTCCTACGACCTCCGACTTAAGACGTGGTAGCATTGCAGTTCCACTCTTCAGTGTTTTATTTAAAGGTCAAAAGGGACTGTACGACCACCTGATAACAATTATGGCTATTTCTATTATTGAGCGTCACGGCAGCTGGTACGAAATTTACGACGACCGTGGGAAAAAACAGAAGACCGTTCCTGAGAGCATCGGAATGATGCTGGGATGGGGTTCACAGTTCTTCATTGTACACAAAGGCTCATGGTATGGTCTGTACAATGAGTTCGGCAGGAAAATCAAAAGCATTCCGGAGTCTGTCGGCATGTTTGTAAGCATAACCGGCGACACATTCGTAGTGAGAAAAGGGTCATGGCTTGATACCTATGACATGTTTGGAAAGAAGATAAACAGCCGTCCCGCACGCTGACACCCATCAGCCATATCGGGACATGTCATCATAATGTCCCGATACGGCTGCTATATGCATGTTTCTGTACATAAAACTTATAATATACTTTACATAAACAAATTCACTCAATATAAAATCATAACAATAACAGCCATACTTATTGCTCTGGCATGTTTCTTTGCCATATACCTGCGTCTGTTTACAGAGAAAGAGCTATGGTATGAGATGTTTGCAGCTGTTCTCGGAGTGGTGATAACCGCTATCATAACAATGATTCTGCTCCGTGGTCAGAGCGACAATGACGTTGAACGTGAGAGAGCCGCCAAGGTCTTTGAAGAGAGACTCGGAATTTATAAAGACTATCTTCATACATTGTATGACGTGATAAAGGACCACAAGCTTTCGGATGAGGAAAAGATACGCCTTGAATTCCAGACATCCTATGTTGCGATGCACTGCGACTCGAAATACATAGCCGTTGTAAGCAGCTCGGTTAAAGAACTCATCGAGCATTGTTGTCCTGATGATGAAAAACAGAATGTCATCCGTAAGAACAGGAGCAACTCACCCGACCAGTTGTTAGACTGTCTTTTTTCCATTGTGAATGCGTTCCGCAAAGATCTGTATGGAGATGACGTTAAGTTTGACGACACTCACAGGCTAAGCACGCTCGAAAACTTTTCCGACGCCTATCGACATGCAAAAAGCGATGACAGCGAAACGAAACAAGAGCGACAGCGCATAACTGTCGATTTGAACGTGCTTTCCAACTCAATTGCAGATGCGTGCATAAACACCATCCCGGAAACAAAGCCTGATGCGGAAGACGGCATGAGGCAAGACACAGCCTCTCTCCCTGAAGACACCGCCTTATGGGATAACGCATTGTCTGAATGGGAAGAAGAAGGATGGCGCGTCGAAGGAATGACCGACCAATATGACGGTTTCAGGATGACGGACAATAACGGTAACCCCGGAGTCATTGGCGTAGGATTCTGGCAAGGGAAATATTATATCCAAGCAACGTATGAGAGCGACCCCGATTTTTCAAAGCCATTGAAATGGGAAAAGGGCGGACGCAGAAGCCATGGTCAATGGTGGCAGTATCTGGCAGAGCCTTATTGCAGTATAGCTGAAGGTCATTTTTCAGAGGCGTTCAAGTCTGACAGGGATATGCAGCAATATATAATAGACAATGTGAATCAGCTGAAGGACATAATAAAACGCCATCACCGCACCGCGTCATGGAAGAAAGCCGTAGGCTCACATGAGCATTGGGAAACATTCATATGGTATTGGGACATGCTGGCTTGCCAGATGTATTCGGACGGAGAAAGGACTCTCTACATGGATATCTTTGAAGACGGGAACAGCGGAAATGTCCTCATACATTTCGCCAACAGAAACGGAGACTTGGATATGCTGAAGAACGCACTGAAGAGAATGGGATGCCAGGACAGGGATATCAACGATGACGGATATGTGGTCTTGGAGAAAGTGCCGTCCACTGACGCCGGTGTGGTTTCAGAGAGAGTAAGATTCTGGATAGAGAAGATGAACGGTTGAATGACAGATGACACCGCACATGCAGGGCTTTGGCTATGATTTCCGCCGGCAGACACCCGGACCGCCAACTGAACACTTCCGCCCATTGCAATTGATATGGCTCGTAACATCACACCTTGCGTTGGCAGACGCCGGAGCCTTCTCACATGCAGCCATCAAGACATTTATTTAAACTTACAGCGTTATGAAGTCAACAACACTTAAAGATTTATTCGCGAAACCCGACATACGGTTCGTCATACCTGAATACCAGCGTGCCTACACGTGGGGAGAACGGCAGTTCTCACAGTTTGTTGAGGATCTGATGGAATGTGGAAAGAATTATTTTCTGGGACATTTCCTGTTTGGAAAAAGCGAGAATACATTATATATAATCGACGGGCAACAGCGTCTTACCACATGCGTCATCTTCTTCAGCGTACTTATGAATGCCATAAGGCACAGGCAAGATGAATCGATCAATGCAGGAAACGCGGATGACATAACCGGCTTGTTGAAGAACATAACAGACCGTTATCTGAAAGACAACACATCCAACAGACTTAAATTCACGACCGTTTCTTATGACAACAATTTCTTTATCGATGCCATCATAGAATATAAAGAGTCTGTCCATGAAGAGGAACTCACTTCCAAGTCAAGGATTGCAATGCGCAATGCGCGCGCCTACTTTGAGGATGAAATGAGCAAAGTGTCCGTACCGCAGATGCTGTCATGGGCAGACACGCTTGAGAACGCATCCCTCACCACATTCATTGTCAAGGACAAGCTTCAGGCGGCACAGATTTTCGCCTGCCAGAACGACAGAGGAAAGAAACTCACCAATCTGGAAGTCCTCAAGGCATATTTCATGTTACAGCTTTTCAGACAGGGGAACGACAGTGACGGAACAGCCTATATAGAAAATGCTTTTGAGGAGATATACCGCAACATCGTTCTCATTACCGTGGATGAGGACAATGTGCTCAATTATTACTGGAAGGCTACCGGACCTAAAGGATATTATAGCGATAATGTCGTGAGTGAGGTTAAAGATTGGCTTAAATCCGTTCCCCAAGACAAGCAGACAAACCAAATAAAACGTTTTGTGAACGGACTCTCCAGAGCTTTTTCAATTGTCAGGCAAATAGGGCAGGACAATTCTTTCTATACAGCCAACCTGAAATGCATGAACAACATGGCTTACTCATATCCCATGCTCATAAAAGCCAGACTGTCTGATGTCAGCGACGAAGTGTACATGCGGCTTATCAGGCTGATGGAGAATCTGACGTTTCGCATACTGGTCAGAGGCGGAAGGGCTGACATAAAGGGCAGACTGCATAACGTCATTCAGAATGCTTACGACACGGAAAGCTTTGACAGGCAAATAGACGATGTGAAACAGAAACTCAACAACGACATGTGGTGGGGATATTGGAGCAATGCCGAGATGATAAGCCACATCAAGAGCGGATGGTTTTACCGCAATCCTGTGGACAACTACCTGCTGTGGAGATACGAACAATATCTGTGTAACGACAACTATCCTATACCTAAGATTACGTATGAGGATGTCATCTCCGACAAAAGCATTGAGCACATAGCTCCTCAGACGCAAGACTCTCCTTTGGAAAACGGATACGGCGTTTATGCGGACAAGGAAAATCCGAAGGAGGGCATCGTTTCCGGAGAATGGATGAACAGTGTCGGAAACCTCATGCTTATGGCTGGAAGGCAGAACAGTTCTTTGGGCAACCGTCCGTTTGCAGACAAGCTCCGGACATATGGCACGGACAATCTGCTCAACCAGCAAAAAGAGATAATGGAGTTTGTCGGGGACAGAGAACATCCTGTCTGGGACAAGTCGTGCATAGAAAAACGCTTCAACAAAATTGTCCGCGCGGCAAAAGAGATATGGAGCCTGGACAACATTTAGAAGTATGAATAACTTACGATAATACCTGCAATGCGGCAACGTTACGCTATGGCGTACACGCTGCCGCATTCTTTGTGCGTCAGACACCGGTGGAACGAGGCACTGTGTGAAGTAAAAAATATTTACAAATATTTTTCGGCAAACAGATATTGAGTATCTGCTCAGACACTCTCTTCCACCGGTTTTTCATTTCCTTGGTTTCGACGGAAGTCATATAATGCGTCATTTTTTTCATCTGAAAAACGCAGTATCTGTCCTTTTTAAGAACCGCACGCATTCTTTCCGTCGGCTTACCGTTCAATATGCCGTTCCCGGAGAGGCTGTGTCACGTTCCGATAGAGCCTCTTTCGCCTGCCCATAAAGGCTTTTCTGTATGATGGAAAAGGCTTTTTCACCGTGCCACATGATTTGTTTTCAAGAACAAAACACGCAACACGCTTATTTACAACACATTATATCCATACCTTTAAAATTCGCGCACACACCGTCAGACATCAGTCTGCTCGCTTCCGCACGATTCTCGTTGACTTGACGTTATCCTCATCCTCACTTTTGTTATACCATATTTCGTTCTTACCCGGTAATTTCACACCGCGTGTGAATCAACTGTCTCACTCCGTCGCTTTTACGATGGCACGGCATACGGTGGCTGGAGCATGCACAAGAGAGCATAAGCGGCAGACCGTGAAAATGAGGCATAAGCTTATCCCGCATGACCGCGCAAACCGGGAAGCATACGGTGGCAGACTCGCCGTCATGTCATTCCGACGCTCCCTTACTCGCAGGCAGTCTCCCCTCTTTCGCCAGTTCAGACAAGGCTCTCGCCAGTGACGGTCTTGTCACACCCAGACGCTGAGCCACCTCGCGCTGGTTGCGTATCACCGGATTTGTCTTCAGATATTCAAGAATACGTTTCTTCAGGTCGAGCAGTGCGAACTCATTCAGTTTCCTGCCGAGGAATGCGCTGCGGTCGCTGATGTCCGTCAGGAATCCCGACATGAGCGACGGAACACGGCTCATAGCCTCCGTCAGGCGGTCCTTACCCACGACACACACCTCGCAAGGCTTTATTGCCGATATCTGCACGGGGAACCTGTTCTCCGTGGCAAAGACAAAAGCGGAGGCAAGCAGAGCCGGTGCCTCAATCTCCTCGATGGTCACCTCCTTGCCGTCCGCGTTCACCATAGCAGCCCTCACCCTGCCGCTCACAAGCACGTATAGCCCGCGGCACAGGCTGCCCTGCAACGCGATGAAGTCTCCTGAGGCAAACCGTCGCACACTGCCATGCCCGCCAAAGAGCAGCGAGGCAAGCTCCGTCTCACTCATTCCGCGAAACGGCATAATCTTAAGAAGAGGTGTCAGTTCCATAATATAGTCAGTTTTAATTATTTTTCACATCCACTGTAACATTTGATACAGTTTGAGCGTTTTCGCAGGTTTACCTTTGCATAAGAAAAGCTGCATCTGGGTATTTGAGAGCAAGCTCTCATTCCGCTCACTTGCATCATCTTTGCAAAAAATCTGCTGCGTAAGAGGCAGGTGGGAACAGAGCCTCACTGCCGGACCGTAGCATGCTGCCGGACAAAGATAATGCAAGGCGAGTGCAACGGCAAGACGGGAAAACACTGTTTTACCAGACTTGACACTGCCGAGCCGAAGCTTAGCTTATACAAAGATAATGCAAACGAGCGGAATGAGAGCTTGCTCTCAGATTCCCGAATGCAGCTTATCTTATACAAAGATAATAAAAAACATTCATACAAAAGAAAACATACAATAACAAAACCAAACAAACAGTGACAGATATGGAAAATAAGATGTTTTGTTTCCAATGTCAGGAAACAGCCAGAGGCACAGGGTGTATAATGAAAGGTGTGTGCGGCAAGGACGCCGCCACGGCATGCAGCATGGACCTGCTGCTGTTCGTGACAAGGGGCATCTCTGCGGTAGCCGAGACACTCAGGAAGAACGAGATTGACGTCGACGCAAAGGTCGACAGGTTTGTCGTCGACGCTCTCTTCAGCACCATCACAAATGCCAACTTCGACATCGAGAGCATACGCCGCCGCGTGGACAAAGCCCTTTCGCTGCGCGACTCTCTGAAAGACATGGCTGCGGCACACAGTATAGAACTGCCTCATGTAGACGAGGTGACGTGGAGCGGCACACGCGACGACTACGACGCTAAAGCCCGCGAGGTGGGCGTGCTGCACGAGACCGACGAGGACAAACGCTCGCTCAAGGAGCTCATTGTCTACGGACTGAAAGGCATGGCGGCATACGTGGAGCATGCCATGCGTCTGGGACACAACGACACGGCAATACATCATTTCTTGCAAAGCGCGCTTGCCGAGACCGCATACAACCGCATGTCCGTAGCCGAGCTCACGGAACTTGCGCTCAAGACAGGCGAGGTGGGAGTGCACGCAATGGCTCTGCTCGACACTGCCAACACATCGTCCTACGGGCATCCCGAGGCTACGACTGTAGACATAGGCGTGCGCAACCGTCCCGGAATACTCATCAGCGGACATGACCTCAAAGACCTCGAGATGCTGCTCGAGCAGACTGAAGGCACCGGCGTCGACGTCTACACACACGGAGAGATGCTCCCTGCACACTATTATCCGGCATTCAAGAAATACGCACACTTCGCAGGCAACTACGGCAATGCATGGTGGAAGCAGCGCGAGGAGTTCGCATCGTTCAACGGTCCGATACTTTTCACAACCAACTGCATCGTTCCGCCGCTGCCCAACGCCGACTACAAGAACCGCATGTTCACCACAAACTCGACAGGATTCCCTGGTTGCCGCCACATCGAAACAGACGAAAACGGACATAAGGATTTCTCCGAGATAATAGAACTGGCAAAGAAATGCGCGGCGCCGAAGGAAATAGAGCACGGACAGATAACCGGCGGATTCGCCCACAATCAGGTCATCCAGCTCGCCGACAAGATTGTAGAGGCTGTCAAGAGCGGAGCAATACGCAAGTTTGTGGTCATGGCTGGATGCGACGGACGCATGAACAGCCGCAACTATTACACCGACTTCGCGGAGCGTCTTCCCAAAGACACGGTCATACTCACCGCAGGATGCGCCAAATACAGATACAACAAACTGCCGCTGGGCGACATCCAGGGCATACCGCGCGTGCTCGACGCAGGACAATGCAACGACAGTTACTCACTGGCGGTCATAGCACTGAAGCTGAAGGAAGTGTTCGGGCTCGACGACGTCAACAGCCTGCCCATCGTCTACAACATAGCATGGTATGAGCAGAAAGCCGTCATCGTGCTGCTCGCGCTGCTGAGTCTCGGAGTGAAGAACATACACCTCGGTCCGACACTTCCGGCATTCCTCTCGCCCAACGTAGCCAAAGTGCTTGTCGAGAACTTCGGCATAGCCGGAATCGGCACTGTGGAGGAAGACCTTGACAAATTCGGACTTTCAAACTGAAAAGAACTTTCATCATGACAAATAATAACTATGACAACCAGACAACAGGCGGCATCGTGGCTGCTAACTTCGCGGCGGCATCTGTCTTCCAGCGTCATGGCATAGACTTCTGCTGCCACGGCAGCACACCGTTCACTGAGGCATGCCGCGCCCGCGGACTCGACCCAGAGGCTGTGGCGCATGAGCTTGACAACGCGGCTGACGACGCTCCCGCCGCCGTGAAGAATTTTGCCTCATGGCCATTGGACCTGCTCGTGGACTATGTCTTGAAGATACATCACCGCAACATCAGGACCGTAGGTCCTCAGATAGAGCAGCTTCTCGACAAGGTGACATCTGTCCATGGAGCCCACCATCCCGAACTGGCAGAGATAAGACATCTCTTCCGCCAGTCGCTTGCCGACCTCGAGAACCATCTGGGCAAGGAAGAGCAGGTGCTGTTTCCATACATCTATGAGCTGTGTCAGGCGGAGGCGGAACACCGTGAGGCGGAGTCGTTCCACTGCGGGACAATCCTTTACCCCATCGGGGTGATGGAAAGCGAGCACAGCGCGGAAGGCGAACGGTTCGTGACAATAGCCGGACTGACCTCAGACTTCACCGCTCCCGACGACGCATGCGACAGCTACAGACTCCTCATGAGCCGCCTGCGCGCATTCCGCGACGCACTTCATGAGCACATACACATCGAGAACAACATCATATTCCCGAGAGCATTGGAGACAGAACGCAGAGTGGCTGCAAACGGATGACGACGCATCCGGACGCAAACCACGGAAAGTCACAAACACAATGGCACCGGAAGCATGACGGCTGACGTGCCATCAACCTCCCGACCTCCGCACCGGAACGACCTCTCCGGATGCGGAGGTGGTGTGTATGACCCACGACATCGTGCATCGTTCTCATGATTCGTAAAATCTCGTAAATGCAGACTGTCAGGCTTGTTACGCGATTTTTATTCAACTGAAATACGCTATTATTGGCAAAATTCTGCAAAAATTTTGATACAGAAATAATTATACATAAATTTGCGAAATCCACACATGTATCACACTATTGTGGAAATCACCTCCGGTGATGATTCAGACATATTTTCATAAACATCATTCTCATAAAACAAGACAAACACAGACATCGCGCCAACAGTATATTTTCCACACAGAAAAGCAGTGACATCACACCGTTGAGGACACATGGCAACAACCGGCAACAGTCACAATGGCATTTATGCCAGCCGCCTCCGGCGGAAAGGATGTGTGAATGAGATATCACGCTTGTGGCGCACAAACGGCGGAACTTCCGGCAAAACCACAGGACACACAGCGTGGCACAGCCTGCCGGGACACGCATAAGCCGGAACAGGTAAAGCCACATGACAGAAGAACGCACACACATGGCATTACGGCATTCGAATGTCTCACAATGCAGCGCATCACCATCAAATGACCGGCGCGCAGTCCGCAGAAAGACAAAACCATCATAGATTCACATTATTATATACACAACACATTAAACACTTACCATTATGAAGAAAACATTTTTACTCTTGTTAGGAATAATACTTGCAGCCACAGCAGGCGCACAGGTATGGGACGGCACTGCCAGCCCGTGGACAGCAGGCAGCGGAACGCAGAGCGACCCTTATCTTATAGAGACCCCCGCACAGCTCGCGCACTTGTCTAAACAGGTGAAAGCCGGGGAGACATATGAAGGCAAGTACTTCAAGCTAACTGACAACCTCGACATGGGAGCCGACAAGGGACTTAAATTCGACCCTATAGGATTCTTCGACGAGTATGTTGACCAAGAGAACGGCAATCAGCTGGTAGACGCATCGAAGTATTTCCTCGGTGTGTTCGACGGCAACGGCAAAACTATTGACAACATCCACATATATTACGTCGATCCGAATCCGAACAATTCTGTAGGAGGCACAGGACTCTTTGCATGCATATCAGGAAACGCTGAAGTGAAGAACCTCACCGTGGGCGCAAAATCCAAAGTTGAAGGTCTCGATGTCACCGGCACATTTGTGGGAGCGATGAAAGGAGGCAAGTTGACAAACTGCGTCAGCTATGCTTCTATGGACATATCAGGCGGAATGGGACAGGCAGGAATAGTAGGAAACGTATTTGGAGGAGAAGTATCACAGTGCGTCAATCATGGCACAATAGACGCACAGATGAATATCGGCGGCATAGCAGGATATGTAGATCTGGACGGCAAAGTGACAAACTGCTACAACACAGGCTCCATTGCTTGCAAGGGAATGTTCGCCGGAGGCATTGTGGGCTATCTGCCTCAAGGAACAGTGACCGGTTGCTACAATGTTGGAAAGGTGTCCGCAGACGCTTACTACTCAGGCGCGGTGATAGGGTCATATGACGACGGTGTGCAGGTTTCTGACTGCTTCTATCTCAAAATGGCAGACGCGGCGTTTGATGAGACTCCGGGCGTAACAGCCAAGACAGCCGACGAGATGAAGAGCGCGGAGTTTATCGCCCAGCTTGACAACGGTCAGGACATATGGACTGCCGACACAAAGAACATCAACGGCGGCTATCCGGTTCTGAAATGGCAGAACAGCGAGGCGACGTCCATATCAGGAGTAACAACCGCAGGCGAAAGCGACATAGCTGTGAACGGGCATTACGTTTCGGCAAAGTCTGACAAGCCGTGTCGCATCACAGTAAGCACAATTGACGGAAAGACCGTTGCCGACAGCGTTGTAAACGGAGGCAGCGTGTATGTTCCGGCAGAAGGACTCTACATTGTTACCGTTTATTCAGGCAATTCAAGGCAGAGCCATAAAATCATAGTTAAGTAATATAGATTAGGTTTCAACTTCAGTCCACGGTGACGCTGTGACAGCGCGCATCGTGGACTTTATTAACACAGATATGAGGAAAACACTGTTAACACTGGCACTGTCACTGTGTCTGCTGGGCGCAGACGCGCAGACAAGAGTCAGGACATATAGTCCGAAGCTGTCAGCCTCCACACTGAGGCTTACAGAGAAACGCGGCACGCAGGACGGTGTCGCGGCGGATGCTGTGGCAAACCTCTTCATAAGGCTACGCGAGAACGCCGACAAGGAACGCCTGAGCAGGGTCTACGGTGTGAGGTTCAACGTGGGCTGCGGAGATGTCTACACGGCTGTAGTTCCTGTCAGTAGCATCGTGGCTCTGGCTGACGACAACGACGTCGAGGAGATTGATGCCGGACAGGAGGTGCGCACAATGATGGACAATGTGCGGACACTCACCAATGTGGACGCCGTACACTCCGCCGCAGGCATTGACACAGCGTATAAAGGCAACGGTGTTCTGGTCGGAATAATCGACGCGGGGTTTGACTTCAGACATCCAAACTTCAGAGACAGCAACGGAAAAAGCCGCATACGGGCTGTATGGGACCAGAATAACTTCATGCAGACCAACAGCAGCTACGGCTACGGCAAGGAATATCTCACTGGCGAAGAGCTGGCTTCTGTGTCGAGAGACATGGAACTCACCGGCGACACTCACGGAACCCATGTGGCAGGAATAGCCACAGGCAGCTACGACGGACCCTATCTCGGAGTGGCGCCTGAGGCAGACATCGTGCTCGTGTCCACCAACAAGACCGAGCAGGGAATAATTGACGGACTGGACTGGCTGCTGAAATATGCGGAGAAGGCACAGAAGCCAATCTCCATCAATCTGAGCATAGGCACCGTGCTTGGCTTCAAGGACGGCACGGATGCGTTCACTGTTCTGACAGACAACCTCATGAAGGGACAGAAAGGAAAGATTCTCTCCATCGCCGCCGGCAACGAAGGACACAGGCGTTCCACCCTTAAAGGGACACTGGACAAGGACAACCAGGTGATGAAAAGCTTCTGGATTCTGCCCTCATACAACCGTGACAACCTGTTCGTAGAGGGTGTGGCAGGTTCGGAATATACTCTCACACTGTCGCTGAAAGACAAGAACACGGACGAGACTTATTTCACCAAGTCATTCGAAAGCGGCAAACGGCAATCCTACCGCATTGACGACTTCGGCACGCAGAGCACCGACAACGGGAGCATGAGCGTATATGTGTCGGCGAATCCAGCCAACGGCAATCCTTATTTCAGCGTGAACATGGTATATGGCATGCCGGAGAACGAGACATGGGAGATTGTCCTCAAGTCTGAGAACGGAAGATACATGATAAACAGCGACCACGGCGAATTCGGCTCATCCGGGCGTGAAGGATATACCGAAGGCACAAACGCATGCACCATAGCCGCCACAGCCACTGGGTTCAACTCCGTGGCAGTAGGGGCATACGTGTCCAAAACGTCATATAACGACATATCAGGAAACACCCACGAGAAACCATGGACACAGGGTGACATATATCCTCTGTCGGGCAAAGGTCCGACCTTTGACGGACGCATAAAGCCCGACGTCACAGCACCGGGAGCCGCCGTCGTGTCGTCGTTCAACTCATACGCAAGCGGCTACTATGTGAAAGACGCCGACAAGGTGGCGACCGTGAAAGACCCTACATACAGCCGCACCTACACTTGGGGCACGGCAAGCGGAACGTCCATGGCGACACCCGTAGTGACAGGCATCATCGCCTTATGGCTTGAGGCAGAGCCTTCGCTCACCTATGAGGACGTGATGAGTACCATAAAGGAAACGTCCATGCATGACAGATTCACCGGCGACGTGCCCGACGGCATCTTCGGACAAGGAAAGATTGACGCTCTTGCCGGACTGAAACACATCCTGCAAATGTCATCCATAAGTCATGCCGACGCGGAAAAGCCTTCATACAGCTATGCCGACGGCATTCTGCACCTGACCACAACAGACCGGATAGACAGGATAGAGGTTTACAGGACAGACGGCACAAAAGTCGTATCGCAAAACGGCAATGCGAATGAGATAAGGCTGCCGCTCAAGTCTGGTGGCATATACATAGTGAAAGTGACGCACGGATCTGCGGTAGAGACAATGAAACTCGTAATTTAACCGTGCGGTTTTCTCACATACCGATAAATTCCAGACCGGTCATCAGGACACATACCGAACTTCTTCTATAACACAAACTTCACTCAGGTGTGACGTCCGATGACCGTGTCTGGTTTTATCATTCCTGCTAATATACATACAGTTTGGACACATTTCCGTTCAGATTCACAAGAATAAGACCTCTTCCCTCATATTTCATATGAAAACGGTCTGACGTTATCTTTCCACTTCGCAGTTCGATGCCGTCAGGCGAATATATAGCGAAGCTGTCTCCAACATCAGTTCCGGTAAAGACAAGTCTGCCGTTCTTATATACGACACCGGCTTTTCTGTATTCCGGCTTATCCACAGCCGTAGACGGGAAAAACTCGTATGCTCCCATATCTGCACACTCTCCGCTTATGCGCTGGTTTCCGCGAAGATCATAACTTCCCTCAACGAAAGAGTCATTGCCGTTGTCCACACATATGGAACCTTCCGTCAGCATGTATGACGAGCCGGTTATGTCACTCCATAAAGCCTCATCATATGAACAGCCTGACACTGAAGAACACGCCTCAAAGGCAGGTGTCACGTCACGGTTGAGCACAACATGACCGCTGTCGTCACCGTCACCGAACTTACGGCTGACGCTTTCCACCGCCGAATTGACCGATTTCACGCTTCCGCCTCCGTCAACGTCAGCGTTTTGCCCGTAACTTTCATATGTGCCATGTCCCATGTTGTTCCATGCAATACAGTTATAAAAGTTGACGGCAGATGTGCTGTTGCCTGTCCCCAACGCACCGCCGTAAGAATCCGCCTTATTGTTTGAGAACGTGCAGTTGACAAGTTCTGCCGTCGCTCCGCCTCCTGTCTGTACAGCTCCACCGTTACCGGATGAGGTGTTGTTTATAAAAAGGGAGTTGTCCACGTGTATCTTTCCAACGTGGCAATGCAAAGCCCCGCCGTTCTTTCCGTTCTTTGTACGGTTGTTTCTGAATATGCATTTGCTCACTCTCGCACCGTTGGTGAGTATCGCGCCGCCACCGTTGCCGTTGCCGTTGGCATTATCATGATTGACACCATTCTGTATTATAAGTCCGTCGAGAACGGTATTCACCTCAGACTCAAGGGCTGAGTTCCTCAACGGCGATATCTTTCTTCCACCGTCAATCACGGTCTGGTGCTCATTCCAGTCGCGCTCTTCCAATGCCGTTTCCGTTCCGTCAAAACCTCCGTATATGCGCAGCTTGTCCACATTTAGGGTTTGGTCAAGAACATATGTCCCTTCTTTCATCCACACATCGACAGCTGTAGCATACATCCCGGCAAGCTCTCCCGCACGCTCAATGGTAGTGGCTCTATCCCATGACGCCCCGTCACAGGCATTGTCACCGTCAACAGCGACGCGTATCACAGGCGATGTCACAGAAGGCTCTCCGTTGTCATACTCATAACATCCGATGTCTATCTGCCTTCCTGACAGACGTCTCCGCATGTCCAGATCGTATTCCAGACCTGACGTGAGAGCCGCGCTTCCTGCGTCAACACATAAGGATTGCTCCAAAAGAGCATAAGAGTATGCGCCCCATTCTCCGTCTGTCATGTCCGCACCGGCGTATCCGGTTACCGGAGAAGGATTCTGCAAGTCCGGTGTATTGTTGTCTGACAGCATGATATGGTTGACGTCATCTCCGTCCGCGAACTTTCTGCTGTCGCTCTCTATCGCAGAATTCATCGACACGATTTTTCCTCCTCCGTCCTTGTTTGTGTTCTGTCCGTAACTGCTTGGACTGCCGTCCCCACCGGTGTTGTGCCATGCAAGGGTGTTGTATATATTGATGTTGGAAGCGTCATTGCCCGTGCCGAACGCACCTCCCGGACCGGACGACGTATTGTTGACCAACGTACAGTTTATTATCTTTGCCGTCACACCGCCGCCCACCTGCACAGCTCCGCCGTTGCCGGTAGACGAGTTGTTCACAAAAAGACTGTTTTCTATCGTCACTGTTCCCATGTGGCAGTGCAGAGCAGCACCGTTTTTCCCGTCTGCCGTACGGTTGTTTCTGAATATGCAGTTTCTCACTTTCGCCCCATTGGCAAGTATCGCTCCTCCTCCGTTGCCGCTGCCGTTATCGGCTGAACCGCTTATGCCGTTCTGCACAATGATGCCGTCGAGCACTGTGCGCACTGTCCTGTCCAGTCCGAAGTTGCGCAACGGCGACACTGTTCCTCCACCGTCTATTACCGTAGGGTTAGCCTTCCAGTCGCGTTCTGACAACAGTCTTTCAGTTCCGTCGAACCCTCCGTATATTGCGACATCGTCTATATTGACAGGAGCCTCCACATCATATGTCCCTTGCTTCATCCATATCTGTGCCGACGGAAACTGAGAGGCTGTCTCCACGGCATGCTGCAATGTGGTGGCATTCTCCCATGCGTCTCCGGCACAGGTCGGGTCACCGTCGGCGGAAACACGTATGACATGGTCGGCATACTGGCGGTAAGCCTCGCCAAACCATTCTATGGCTTTTTGCTTGAGTCTCCCGGCGATCTCCGGGTTTGATGTTGCGAGATTTACAGTTTCGTTGAAGTCATTCTTCATGTCGTAGAGTTCCACGCTGCTTCCGTCTGCATTCACGAGCAGTTTCCAGTCGCCTTCTCTTACAGCGATGTGCGGGCTGACTCTGTCCTTCTTCGTTTTTCCGAACTCCCAGAACAAAGGTGACTCACGCACCGCCTGCTCCTTGCCGAGCAGCGTAGCACTCATGTCAACTCCGTCAAGCCTATATTCCGACGGCAAATCTGCTCCGACGATTGCGCACAGCGACGGGAAGAGATCCACCGCGCACAATACCGACTGCCCGTTCACCTGTCCCGGCTCTATGACTCCCGGCCACCGGATGATGAAAGGCATCCTTATTCCACCCTCATAGAGCGTGCCCTTCTGTCCGCGGAGTGAGTTTGTGCGGTGTCCGTCAAACGCTGGTGCCGGTCCGTTGTCACTTGTGAATATAACGATGGTGTTGTCGTCGATGCCCAAATCTTTAAGTCCCTGCATCAGACGTCCTATCTGATTGTCAAGCTCTTTAAGCACAATGGAGAACGATTCGGCTGATTCCCTCTGGCTTGCCTCATCGTTTTCATAAACCCAAGGCGTGTGCACATCGTCCGGCCAAAGGTTGACAAAGCATGGTTTTCCCTTGTTCCGCGACAGGAAATCGAGTGTCTTGTCAACAAAGTATGCCGTGCGGTTCCATCGTTTCACCTCGTCAGTAGGAGCCCATATCCAGTTGGACGAAGTCAGCTTAGGGTCTGGGTCTGGACTTTCCCATGTGGATGAGTATTCGTCGAAGCCATAACGGGTTATTGACGGAGCGTTTTTCACATCCCTGCCTCCTCCCATGTGCCATTTGCCGAAATGTCCGGTGGCATAACCTCCGGCTTTCAGCGCCCTTGCCATAGAAGGGGCTGAAGGGTCAAGAAAATCGTTCTGTTCGTTTGCCGCATTTCCTGCCCTGTCCTGAAGGAATGTGGTGATGCCCCAACGTGTGGGATACATTCCCGTGGTCAAGCCCGTGCGCGACGGCGAGCTTATAGGACACGACGTATAAAACTGCGTGAACCTTATGCCTTCCGCCGCCATTCGGTCGATGTTAGGCGTCTCAACATAGTCGCCTCCATAACACGACGGATCTGAATAACCCATATCGTCCACATTCACAATTATGATGTTGGGCTTTTCCTGAGAAAAACCAGGCATGCCGCATGCAACCATCACCGGCAGCATAAGATTGCGTTTATCCATAAGAATCGAAAGGTTTAAAGTGATACATCAGCTTAGTTAAGGTATGACAAATATACGATAAATGTTTTTCCGACGCAATACGTCACTAAGACACAGGCTTATTTTTCCGTTTATTTATCACTCATGCACAAATAATAACAATAAAGCCGGATTCATGTCCTAATTGTCTAAATATAAAACATGTCTGTTTATAAACATCAACGGACGGACACCCGTAAAGGCTTCCGTCCGTTGTCGTCTTTCTGCAATATTTACGATGACATCACACTTCCGCGTCATCCATAGGATAGCGCACGCCCCACTCCATGCGCAACGAGTCGAGCAGTCCCATCACGCGAAGAGTCTCGGAGTGTGGCATGTCCTCACACTCAAGTCTGCCGTGCTCAAGCGCGTCGATGCATGCCTGTACTTCATATTCATAACCGGTTATCTGAGGCGGACAACTTACGGTGCGCACCAGCTTGTGGTCGGCAGAATAGATGTCGGCGCGTTGTGGATTGTTTATGTTGTCGACAATGAAATAGCCCTTGTCTCCGCACACAATGCCCTGCCGGTCGCCCGCGCAGAACACGTTGCACTGAAGTGCCGCCATCTTGCCGTCGGCATACTTGAACGTTATGCTGTCCTGAAAGTCCATGCCCTCATCCGACTTTATCACCGCCGAAGAAATCTCACTTATGTCCGTGCCGAACGCCATGAGGGCGAAGTTTATGTTATACAGACCTATGTCAAGCAGTGCACCGCCAGCCAGTTCCGGTCTGCGTATGCGCTCCTTATGTGTAATGGGATAACTCAGATGTGCGGTCAGCGTCATCGGTGTGCCAATCGTGCCGTCGTTCACCATAGCGTTAATCGTTTTTGTGAACGGCATGTAACGGGTCCATATGGCTTCGGTGATGAATACCTTACGCTCGTGTGCCAGCCTCAGCAAAGCCTCTGCCTGTCGCAGGTTGGCTGTGAAGGCTTTCTCACACAGCACCGGCTTGCCGCGCTCTATGCACATGCGTGCATGCTCATAGTGGTGGGAATGAGGTGTGGCGACATACACCAGATCCACTTCCGGGTCGTCCAGCATTTCCTCATACGAACCGTATGCCCTCTCCACATTATGATTTCCGGCAAACGCACGCGCCTTCTCTATAGACCTCGATGCCACGGCATACGCCACAGTATTCTCCATCTGCCCTGCCGTCCATGCAATTGCACGGGCTATGGAGCCAGCTCCAAGTATTCCAATTTTATATTTCTTCATAATCAGAGTGTTTTGTAACATTCTCCGCAAAGTTAATCATAATAACACTTTCGGCAACCATAAATACTATAAAAAGAATATTCCAATAACGATAAATCCTTTACTCATGTAAATTGTTTATACGATGCTACGCACAATTCTCACCTCTTTAATTCAATGACCTTACACATAGTTTTTCATTTGAAACCAACGTTACGTTTGCATGAAACTGTCTGCTGAAACGGATGAGCAGCATACCTTCAATACAACTCACATTCTCGGTGATACAAACCACAAAACAATGAGCAACGGAAAAAGCAGACATCTTCCACAGATTCCGCCATCCACATTGTTGTATCATACATATATTTTTCTTTTGTTACACGCTTTTGAGGTTTGTTTGTTCGCTTTGTCGTAATCGCATGAAATAGTCCATAGAAACCGTATGCCATAAAGAATATTTGCCTAAATTTGTTAACGATGAATACAGTGATTGTTGTTTGTAGTCCTTCGCATCCTGCATTATAAGGTTACAACGATTATCACAGACTATGTATTTACCGATACGTTAAACCCATAGAATTGAATTTAGATCTCACACATTAAATACACGCCATAATAAGTATAAGCTATGAAGGAAACAGAGCGATTGCTTTCACGTTTTACATGGGAGATGCCTCAATCTTTTCTTGGATACCTTACCGGAAGCATATCAAATACATTGTACGCGGTGAAAAATGTGGCTTATTACGGAGGAGCTACCGTGATTACATATAAAGGGAAATTTGGCGCATTTACGTTAGGTAGTTTCATAAACGGGGGAAGGAATTTGCTAAATATAAAACAGACGTTGTGGTAGAATTGCCTAAAGCAGGAGTTCTGTCCACAATCATCAACCAAATAAAAAGTGATGATAAATTAAAAGGACTTTTTGAAGAAAGCCAGTTTAAGCAAGCGTTTTAAAGCCACTTGAATCCATCAGAGGAGTCAATGCAGTTTAAAAGGAAAACCTATTACATCAACCTAATCTTGACAGATTTATGGAAAAGTTGTACGATTACCTTCCCCAGCAATTGGTTACTTTCATTCTGGTGACCTTGTTCTCTTTACTCATCGGTTTATCCCAACGGAGAATCAGCCTGAAACGAGAGGGGGAAACTACGCTTTTCGGCACAGACCGGACTTTTACTTTTATCGGCATTTTGGGATATCTCCTCTATATACTTGATCCTAAGGAAATGCATTTATTTATGGGAGGCGGAATAATTTTAGGTATGTTACTGGGCATCAATTATTATGTCAAGCAATCCCAGTTCCACGTGTTTGGAGTGACAACAATCATCATCGCCCTTATCACCTATTGTATGGCTCCTATCATAAGTACACAACCTTCCTGGTTTTACGTGATGATGGTAGTCACCGTGCTTCTTTTCACAGAAATGAAACACACCTTCACAGAACTTGTACAACGGATGCAGAATGATGAAATGATCACACTGGCAAAATTTCTGGCTATCAGCGGTATCATTTTGCCCATGCTACCCAAGGAACCTCTCATACCGGGTATCAATCTCACTCCATACACCATTTGGCTGGCTACTGTAGTCGTATCGGGTATCTCCTATTTGTCCTACCTGCTGAAGCAATATGTTTTCCGCGAATCAGGCACTTTGGTTTCGGGCATTATCGGTGGTCTGTATAGCAGCACCGCTACCATTTCCATCCTTGCCCGCAAATGCAAACGGATACAAGCGCATGAAATACCGGAATATGTATCTGCCATGATGCTTGCTGTCAGCATGATGTTCTT
>OKRY01001195.1_pt1 | contig 21466 bp, 20 predicted proteins | sample 1601121 | NCBI WGS metagenome assembly OKRY01 (sample SAMEA3541546, study PRJEB24748) | human gut metagenome | biome: human gut; feature: human-associated habitat; material: faeces | place: China | collected 2012
AATCGTGAACCAACTATATCACCAATGATTGCTCCTAACATGTTAATCCCTCCCTGAATTTGTTGAATTTATTATTTAGCTAATTTTTATCGTATTAACTATATACATAAATGTTCCGCCAATACTATCCATTTAGTTTAATTATATTACATTTATAAGTATGAGTGTATAGTAAAAGCCCCTCGCATGATATGTACCCCCTTTACTGGTTGTCCAGTAAAGGGGGGGTACATATCAAAAAGCAAAGGGCTTAATTATTATTATTTTTCTATTTCAATTCCATTAAGATATGCAAATTTAATCATAGCAGAGCCATAAAACTCACTTTTATCTAATAAAATATTTTCTTTTGACATGTCTTTCAACTGATTATAAAAGTCAATATACATACTTCTTAACTCAGAATTTTTGATTATTTTATTAAAATATTGTTGAGCTTTATCTTTTCCACCATAATGATAAATATAATACAGTAGATTATGATTGTTTATATCTCCCTCTATAAGTTTTTCAATATTACGTTCTGTATCTTCAAAACCTGCAAATAGCGGTATTATATATTCCTCACATAACTTGCTAACTTCATCTACAGTATATTGATAGCTAGCACCTGCTAATTGATTCCAATGCCATTCCGTTCTATTTAACAAACGACCTAATTCTCCGCCATATACAAACCCGTTATGAATATTAGCTTTTTCCATAGATTTAGAATAAATAGCAATATGTGGAACAAACTCTACGCTATCTGCATAGTTATTTCTATTAGCTTGAAAGTAGATTTCAAAGATAAGGTCTTTATTCTTAGAGGTTTTCTTTAATTTCTGACCTTTACTAACTACCTTAAAATCAGGAAATTTACTTGCTATCTCCTGCCAAGCTTTTTCACATAACTCTCTAGGTTTCAAAATTGTAAAAGTCCTCCTAAATAGTACCGTATTTCTTTTAAAGATTACTTTCAATAACTATAACAGATGTATATTAAAGTATTTCCTTTTCCCAAGCAATACATGAGTTTAAAACTCTAATGCATCTTTATTAAAATTTATAAGATCACCTTCAATATTTTGAATTATTTTAGTCCAATCATATACAGCTTACTTTATCGGTAAAAACATAGGTTATTTTTTGACACGATACACCATATTATTCCTCACAATATGAAATCTAAAATTGTAATTAAATATATTATAAAACTATTATTTGATTATTTAAACGAAGTGTATTCTATTACAGCCGCTTTATTATATTAGGTCTAAATAAAAAATCAGATTTATTCAGTTCTAGAATAATGCACTTAAATAAATATTATTTCTTATCGATAAACACTGCATCACCTCTATAAAGTGAATAAGAGTCATCCAAAACATACTTATTTGACGAATTTAATGCTGGAAACTGAATTACTGCATCTCCAACCTTAACCGCATCAGACTTAATATGAACTTCAAAAGGACTATTAGTATCAATCTTAGCTAATTCAAATAATGATTGATAACCTACTGTTACCCACATACCAGGACCTTCAAATTGATCATCGCCACGTACAGTCTCTGTTGGATAATATGTATTTCCATTTTGTACTATAGATATAACGACATTATTAGTATCATTATACATCTTACTTTCCGGCATATAAAGGAAAGATCTAACCTGTAATATATTAGTAGCATTTCTTGTTGAATAAGTACTTGCTACACCTCTAGCATCCTCCAATGCCGTATTTGCAAAAATTGCGAATGGAGTTTGAACATATACGATACCTTGCAATTCATTTCTTGGGAAAATTCCACCATAACGTCTTTTAATAAACTTTTTCTTAGCAGTAGATATCATTTTGATATTTTTCTTTTCTACTAAAGACTGTCCATAAGATGTTGCTGATGCAATATCTTCATTTGTAATTTGGTGTTTCTCAATAACTTGAGGATTATAAGTACTAATATCTTCAGCAGATACTGCCATAACAGACATAGCTAAAATTGAAAATAAAACAATTTGTTTCTTAAAGTTCATAGTCTCACCTACAAAATATATACTTTTAAAAATAAGCTTTTCCATAAATTTTGGATATCTCTAATATGAGCCATTCTAATCCTCACTACATCGCTTCGCTTCTAGTAAGCAAAGCCACGGCCTCAACATGCGCTGTCATTGGAAACATATCCACTGGTTGTACTTCTTTTAGTTCATAGCCGTAGTGTGTGAGGATTTCAATGTCTCGAGCCATTGTAGCTGGGTTACAGGATACGTAGACAATGCGGTTAGGTTCCATCCCTGCTGCAGATGTCAATACCTCTTCTTTACAGCCTGCACGGATTGGATCGAATACGATGACGTCTGGTCGTACGCCGGCTTTATAGAGTTTTGGCATTTCTACAGCTGCATCAGCGACGATGAATTCAGTATTGTCATAGCCATTATTTCGAGCATTTTCACGAGCATTAATAATAGCTGGCTCTACAATTTCAATGCCGATAACATGTTTAGCTTTATGAGCTAGAAATAATGAGATGGTACCTGTACCACAGTACGCATCGATAACAGTTTCATTACCTTTTAGGTCTGCATAAGCTAATGCTTGATCGTAAAGTACTGTCGTTTGTTCTGGATTGACTTGGAAAAAGGAATGTGGTGATAGTGTGAACCGCAAATCCTTAATGTGATCTGTAATCGTACCATCTCCATATAGTACATGATTTGTAGGACCTAAGATTACATTGGTACGCTTACCATTAACGTTGTGAACGATGGTTTCTATTTGAGGAATTCGTTCTGTTAATTTTTCCACCCACTTTTCTTGATGTGGTAAATAATCTGTAGCAGTTACAAGGATAATCATCCATCCTGATTGTCCAATACGACCAATTACATGACGCAACACACCTTTGCCTGTATGTTCATCGTATGGCTCAACATCAAGTTCTTTGGCGATGTCATAACATACTTGAGCAATTGTATTATTTCCTTCATCTTGGATAGGACAATTCGTCCCCTGTACGATATCGTGAGACCCCATTGCATAGAATCCCATTTGAATATCGCCTCTAGCACCACCGACAGGCATTTGCATCTTGTTTCGATACGCCCAAGGTTCTTTTGGTCCTAGTGCAGGTTTTACAAGATCAGGATTTTGGTGACCAATTCGTTCAATAACATCCTTCACCTTTTGTGTTTTTAGTGAAAGCTGCCCTTCGTAGGTAATGTGTTGTAATTGACAACCACCGCATACGCCATAGAGTTCACAAGTTGGTTCTATACGATTATCAGCAGGTGTAACAATGTCACTTAATTTACCTGTAGCATATGTCTTTTTCACCATGTTGATAGATACTTTCACAGTTTCACCAGGCAAAGCAAAGGGAACAAAGACAGTAAAATCGTCTACACGTCCTACACCTTCCCCACTACTGCCGATACCATGAATGGTTACCAAAACCTCATCACCAAGCTTAACAGGTGCATTTAGAATGGCTTGTTGCTTCTTTGAAAGTTTACCGCCTGTATGTTGTTTAGATTTCTTATTACGAGATGTACGACCTGTACCGTTCATTACGCGTCTCTTTTCTTCCAAATTTTAATGATACCAGTCACTATGAGTACAAAGAATACCGCACCAAATTTAACGAGTAATTCTTCCCCTTGAATATATGGTAAAATAAGTGAATCTTCTACGATCATTTCACCGGCAACCCATCCAAGTAGTGCACCGCCAGCCCAAAGAATGGCTGGGAATTTATTAATAATACGAGCAAATAAGGTAGAGCAAAATACGATAATTGGAACCGTAATTAACATGCCCGCAATAACAAGCTCTAAATGACCTTTGGCGGCACCTACAACACCAATGACATTATCAATACTCATCATCGCATCAGCCACAATAATCGTCCAAATAGCACCCATTAATGAGCTTTTAGCTTCAATATGAGCCTCTTCATCATCGCCTTTTAAAAGCTGAATGGCAATCCATATGAGCACAAGTCCACCGCCTAAATGAACGAGAGGAATCAAGGTTAACGCTTCTACCAAAACGGTGGCAAACAGAAGGCGCATTAAAATGGCACCTACCGTCCCCCATATAACCGCTTTCTTTTGAAGTTCTGGTGCTAATTTACCGGCTGCCATACCGATGACTACAGCGTTATCACCAGCTAGTAAGATATCTATCAATATAATTTTGCCAATCGTAACCCACGTGGCCACTTCTAAAAATTCCATTATACGTACCTCAACTATAATTAATTCTATAACTATCCCTTAACTATACCATATTTCATGTATTTTCTCATCTAAAACAAGTGTTTTAATATCTTTCATAATCTACTGCAAAAAAATATCTCTTCTCCTGTAAAAAAGAGAAGAGATATTATACATTCCAATTATTTTTTAAGCTGTTTTGCTACTAAAGATGCGCCTACTACGAGGATAACGGCAGCTATTTTAATATACAGCGCATACGGTTCAACTGTATGAGCAATCAATGTGTCTTCTACGCTCATGCCAGCGCCGACCCATCCTAGGATACCACCACCAACGTAGAGAATAATTGGGAAACGCTCGATGACTTTCACAAATAATGTACTACCATACACGATGATAGGCACCGTAATAAGCATACCAATAGCAACCATTGTCATGTGGCCACCTGCAGCACCTACTACACCGATTACATTATCGATACCCATGATACCGTCAGCAATGACAATCGTCATGATTGCAGCTCGCAAACTATCCTTGGCCTCGATATTATGCTCACTGTCATCATCAGCAACGAGCTTGTACCCAATCCATAATAAAAGGATACCACCTACCAAACGAAGCGCTGGAATTGTATTTAAAGCCTCGACGAAGAGGAATGCCATAACGAGACGTAAGATGATAGCACCTGCTGTGCCCCAGAAAATTGCCTTCTTTTGTAAATGAGCCGGTAAATTTCGTGCAGCCATGCCAATCACAATGGCATTATCGCCGGCCAACAGAATATCGATGACAATGATTTGTAACATTGCCAACAAACCTTGAACAGATACAATGTCCAATTCGTACCTCCTATAACGAAAATATTTAATATACTTATTATACTAAAGAGAATCTACCTTGTACAATACTGTAATGGGCACATCTATTCCTAATACGAATACTCATATATACAACTATATTCTATAGTTTTTAATACACCTAGCCATAATAGATAGACTATGTTAAAATATATCATCAATTTAGGAGGTCATTATGTATCAAACATATTCTATACTACAAAAATTATGGTTGTTCATTAAATTATTTACTCCTATGTGCATCACCCAATTTTCTCTTGTAGGGGGCACATTTATCGCCATCTTCTTAACAGGACAATATAGTACAATTGATTTAGCCGGGGTTGCTACAGGGTACAATCTATGGTTATTATTCTATATCTTTGCACAAGGGACCCTAATGGGTATCACCCCGATCATTGCACAGCTATTAGGAGCCAAGAAAATGGATAGTATACCTACCATCGTCTACCAAGGGTTTTATATTGCAACAACCCTAGCACTTATTATATTATTAATCGGTGTTTTCGGATTAGTACCATTACTAAATTTCCTTAACTTAGAACCTGCTGCTACGGCTGTTTGTATCAATTATTTGAAAGCTTTCGCACTTGGCCTATTCCCTCTGTTATGGGTTAATACATTGCGTAACACCGTTGATTCCCACGGGTTAACTCACTATTCTATGGCCATTGTAGTAACGAGTTTTGTAGTGAATGTATTCTTAAACTACTCACTGATATTTGGGCACTTCGGATTGCCTGAAATCGGTGGTGTCGGTGCTGGTTATGGTATTGCCGGAGCATGTTGGACAAACTTTATTTTATTTAGTGCGATGGTGCTCTTCCATCCTAAATTAAAGGGATATCGTATCTATAAAGATTGGGTACGCCCCAAATGGCAATACATACGTGAGCAATTACAAATCGGCTTGCCAATCGGTTCTTCTATTTTTTTTGAAGCTAGCATTTTCAGTATTGCCGGCCTATTGATGGTACACTTTGGTTCCGCTGTCGTAGCGGCTCACCAATCTGTCATTTCCTTTACCAACGTGTTCTATTGCTTACCACTTAGCATTGCCATGGCTTCTACCATTGCTGTAGGCTATGAAGTCGGTGCTGAGCGACATAAAGAAGCTATTCAGTACTCCTACATTTCTCGCGTGTTAGCCATTGTCATTGCAATTTTGATTTGTGCTTTCACATTTACCCATATGGAAAGCATATCCGCATTATTTACAAATGATGAAGAGGTATATAATCTAATTTATAGATTCCTCGGGTATGGCGTTTTCTTCTCCGCCTTCGATGCCATTGGTACACCGTTACAAGGTATTCTACGGGGCTACAAGGATGTGAAAATTGTATTCTATATTTCTCTCATTTCCTATTGGGGCGTTTGCTTCCCTATTGCATACATTCTTGCCAACAACCCAAATTACGGCCCATTTGGTGTATGGATAGGCCTATTAGCTAGCGTAATTGTAGCAGGCATACTATTCACCATTCGAACATGGTATATTCAACACAAACAAGTACATATAAAAGCATAACGCACAAAAGCAGCACTGCAAGTCATACTCAACAGTGCTGCTTTTCTAGTATAAGGTATTAACTATTTTTGTATTACATTGTATTGCCTTGTAATACATCTTGTTTTTCAACATTCGACATGCGGAAAAAATTATATAATGTTTCCGCCGTCTTATAATTCATAGAATCAACCTTAGCCAATTCATCTATGCTGGCTTGTTTCATAGCTTCTAAACTATTGAAATGAGCCCATAAAGCCTTACGTCGTTTAGGACCAATACCATCAATGTGATCGAGTACGGATTCTAAGTTACGTTTGCCCCGCAATTTACGATGATAGGTAATAGCAAATCGATGGGCTTCATCACGAATTTGTTGCAATAATTGCAACTCTGGTGAATGATGACTCAAAATGATGCTATCCGATTGCCCCTCTACAAAGACCTCTTCTATCCGTTTTGCCAAGGATATGACTGGCACATCTGTAACACCTACGGCGCGTATGAGCGGTATAGATGCATTAAGTTGTCCCTTACCACCATCGATGATAATGAGATCCGGCATAGGCCAATCCGTTTCATTACCATAGCGGCGTTCCATGATTTCTGCCATCGATTTAAAGTCATCTGGCTTGCCCTGTGTGGTCTTTAGTTTAAAACGCCGGTATTCCTTCTTAGCCGGTTTACCACCTTCAAAGACAACCATGGAGGCTACTGTTTCAGTACCTTGCGTATGAGAGATATCAAAACATTCCATACGTTCTGGTAATCGAGGTAAGTCAAGTACCTCCGCTAATTTCTTAACGGCACCACCACTTTTATCGATTTGATATTGCCATTGTCGACGACGTTCTTCAAGGAATGTTTCAGCATTTTCATGAGCCATTTTAATCATGTCCATCTTATAGCCACGTTGAGGCACAAGGACATCAACCTGTTGGCCCTTCATGTCACTAAACCAATCCTTAAATAGATGTTGCTCAGAACTTTCCATAGGCAATAATAGCTCTTTAGGAATAAAGGTAGTGTCTCCATAGTACTGCTTAATAAAATCAGTCATAATGGTTTCTTCCGAGTCACCTTCATTTTGCACGAAGTAATTTTCTCGGCCTAATAGACGGCCACCTCGAATAAAGAGTAGTTGTACACATGCCAATTGACCATCTACAGCTATCCCTAGTACATCTAGATCACCACGTTGCGTTACCATCCGCTGTTTTTCTTGAATTTTTTCAATGCTCGTCAATTGGTCTCGATAACGTGCTGCATCTTCAAATCGAAGCTCTTCCGCAGCTTCTTCCATCTTTTCCTTAATTTCTTTAAGCAATGGGATTTGTTTTCCCTCAAAGAGTTCTATAATTTCATCGATATATTTACGATAATCCGGTACTGATATCTTATGAAAGCATGGCGCTTCACAATAGTGCATATGATATTGCAAACAAGGGCGTTCTACCTTCATAGATTTACAGGTACGCAATGGAAAATACTGACGAATCAACTTGAGGACTACATGAACGGCTGTCACATCGGTAAAAGGCCCAAAATATTTAGCCCCATCACGCTCAAGACGACGTGTCATATATACGCGAGGATAGTCTTCTTGAACAGAGATTTTAACATAGGGATACGTCTTATCATCCTTAAGGGAAATATTGTATTTCGGCTTATGTTCTTTGATAAGCGTATTTTCCAATATGAGGGCTTCCATTTCCGTCTTTGTTTGAATAATCTCTACATCGACGGCACGCTTCATCATCGCCGTTACCTTAGGCGCTCGATTCGCATCATTACGAACATAGGACCGCACGCGATTGCGTAAATTAATCGCTTTACCCACATAGATGATGCGGTTATATTGATCACGCCATAAGTAGACCCCTGGTGTGGTCGGTAAATGGCTAACCTTTTCTAATAATTCTTCAGACGCCATATAGCCTCCTTTCTTTATTGATTCTCCATACTATTAGATTAATATTTCATCGTCGAAACCATACAAGGCAGTGCCATACAAATTATTTCTTTTTCTTCAGAGCATTCATGAATTTCTTAGTCTGTTCTAATACAGGACCTAAGAATTTTCCAGTATAGCTTTCTTTCACCTTTGCAATCTGTTCCGGTGTACCGGTAGCCACGATGGTACCACCGCGGTTACCACCTTCAGGACCGAGATCTATAATATGATCCGCCACTTTGATAACATCAAGATTATGTTCAATAACGATAACTGTATCGCCACCATCTACCAGTTTCTGCAATACATCTAAAAGCTTTCTAATATCTTCTGCATGAAGGCCTGTTGTAGGTTCATCAAGGATATATAGGGTTTTACCTGTACTCCGACGTGCCAATTCTGTGGCCAATTTAACCCGTTGAGCTTCACCACCAGATAATGTAGTAGCCGCTTGGCCTAAACGAATATAGCCAAGACCTACCTCTTGCAATGTTACCATTTTCTTGTAGATTTTAGGGATAGCACTAAAGAATTCTACTGCATCATCTACGGTCATATCTAACACATCGGCAATAGATTTGCCCTTATATTTAACCTCTAGTGTTTCCCGGTTGTAGCGAGCACCTTTGCAGACCTCACAAGGCACGTACACATCTGGTAAGAAATGCATTTCAATTTTGATGATACCATCACCACGACAAGCTTCGCAGCGGCCACCTTTTACATTGAAACTAAAACGTCCTTGCTTATAACCGCGCATCTTAGCCTCTGGCGTTTGACTATATAATTCACGAATCGCATCGAATACGCCTGTATACGTAGCAGGATTAGAACGAGGTGTGCGACCGATAGGGCTTTGATCAATATTGATGATTTTATCAATATGCTCTAGGCCTCGAATCTCTTTGTGAGCTCCCACCTTATGATACGAACGATATAGCTGATTTGCCAGCCCTTTATACAGAATTTCATTGATTAAGGTAGACTTACCAGAACCGCTGACACCTGTAACTACTGTAAATAGTCCAATTGGGAATTTTACATTAATATTTTGTAGATTATTTTCTTTGGCACCTCGAATTTCGATGCAGTTTTTACCAGGTTTACGTCGTGCGTCAGGAAGAGCTATAAACTTGCGGCCGCTCAGATATTGACCGGTAATGGAGTCTTTCACCTGCATAACCTCATCTACAGTCCCTGCAGCAATGACTTGACCACCATGCTCGCCCGCACCCGGCCCAATATCTACAAGGTAATCTGCAGCGCGCATCGTATCCTCATCATGTTCTACAACGAGCAGTGTATTACCAAGGTCACGCAACCCTTTTAAGGTATCGATAAGTCGATCATTATCTCGTTGATGTAAACCGATGGAAGGTTCGTCTAAGATATATAATACACCGACAAGGCCAGAGCCAATTTGTGTAGCCAAGCGAATACGCTGTGCCTCACCACCAGACAAAGTACCTGCACTCCGGTTCATGGTAAGATAATCTAATCCTACATTATTGAGGAATCCAAGACGAGCATTAATTTCCTTCAATATTTGAGCACCAATTACTTGTTCCCGCTCTGTTAGCTGTAAATTACTAAAGAATTCGAGTGCTTCTTTTATGGTCAATTGGGTCACTTCATTGATATTCTTATCCCCTACAGTAATAGATAATACTTCAGGTTTAAGACGAGCTCCATGACATGTGGTGCAAGGTTTAATGGACATGAATTTTTCAAATTCTTCACGCATAGAATCGGTAGATGCCTCACTATGGCGGCGTTTTACCATCGGTAAAATGCCTTCATATTCGGTAAAGAATTCCTTTTCTTCACCACGCATATTTTCATAAGTGAAAGCCACCTTATCTGTTGTACCATACATGACCTTCTTCTGTAATGCTTTTGGCAATTCATCATAGGTAGAATCTAAGGAGTATCCATTGGCTTTCAATAGACCTTCTAACTGACGCATAAACCACGCATTAGGATTAGAGCTCAACGCCTGTACACAACCATCGGCAAAGCTAATAGAGCCATCTGGAATGACGCGCTCTTCATCAACCTCCATGGTAGAGCCAATACCCAAACAAGCGGGACATGCCCCAAAGGGACCATTGAAAGAGAACATACGGGGCTCAATTTTTGGCAATGAAATATGACAATCAGGGCATGCAAAGTTTTGACTATACATATGCTCTGGGCCATCGACCTCTTGAACAATAACGATACCTTCTGCCCATTTTGATGCGGTCTCCATAGAGTCTGCTAAACGGGATTCAATGCCTTCTTTGACAACGAGACGGTCTACAACAATATCGATGGAATGCTTTTTATTTTTCTCTAATACAATATCCTCATCCATCGTACGTACCACACCATCAACGCGAGCACGGACAAAACCCTCTTTTTGCAGTTGTTCAAAGACGGATTTATGTTCCCCTTTTTTTCCTTGAATCATAGGTGCTAAGATTAAAATCTTAGTTCCTTCAGAAAAGCTCATTACATCATCTGTCATTTGTTGAATCGTTTGTTGCGTAATGGGTTTACCACACTCTGGACAATGAGCATGTCCAACACGGGCAAATAATAGACGTAAATAGTCGTAAATCTCCGTCACCGTACCAACTGTAGAACGAGGATTTCGACTTGTAGTCTTTTGGTCGATAGAAATGGCTGGAGATAAACCTTCAATATAATCTACATCAGGCTTATCCATTTGACCCAAAAATTGACGAGCATACGCAGACAAAGATTCTACATACCGTCGTTGGCCTTCTGCGTAAATCGTATCGAATGCAAGAGACGATTTACCGGATCCACTTAAACCAGTTAAGACAATGAACTTGTCTCGCGGTAGTGAAATATCTATATTTTTAAGGTTATGCTGACGTGCACCTTTTACAATCAATTGATCTTTCATATATGTACCTTTTTACTTTTTGGTGATTGTTTCTTAGAATTTTTTCGTGGTTTTTTTAACTTACTTTCACCGACACTATGCATATCGGACCATTGTTGACGAAGTTCGCCCAATTGGTCACGTAATTTGGCAGCCTTTTCAAATTCCAACTGTTTAGCAGCCGCCTTCATTTGACGGTCAAGCTCTTCAATCTTGTTATATAGTTCTTCCGACGTAATCTCTGCTACCTTAGTAGCATCTGCATCTTGAGCATATGGTTCGTGGCCATGGTCCATACCAGCTACAGAGGACTTCTTTTTCCCCTTCTTTGGTGAAAGCCCTTTGCCATCGGTGACCATATCTTCTTCAATTTTAGTGAGCTCAATAAGCTCTTTCACATCTTTAGATACAGATTTTGGCGTAATATGATGTTCAATATTATATGCCTCTTGTACTGCACGACGACGATCTGTTTCGTCCATAGCGCGTTGCATAGAACCGGTTACACGGTCAGCATACATAATAACATGGCCATTCACATTACGCGCGGCGCGACCGATTGTTTGAATCATAGCCGTATCAGAACGTAAGAAACCTTCCTTATCGGCATCTAAAATAGCCACTAAAGAAACCTCTGGCATATCGAGGCCTTCACGGAGTAAGTTGATGCCGACCAATACATCGAATACACCAGCCCGTAAATCGCGAATGATTTCGGCCCGCTCGATAGTAACGATATCCGAGTGAAGGTAACGAACACGAACACCCATTTCCTTCAAGAATTCCGTTAAATCTTCAGCCATCTTCTTCGTCAATGTCGTAACGAGAACCCGTTCATTCTTAGCGGCGCGCTTATGAATCTCACCGAGTAAATCATCCATTTGCCCCTTAATAGGACGAATTTCAATGGATGGATCGAGTAGCCCTGTAGGACGAATGATTTGCTCTGCTACATTCGTTTCTACTTCCATTTCATACGGTCCTGGCGTTGCTGAAACATACACGATTTGATTGATTCGTTCTACAAATTCATCAAATTTCAATGGTCGATTGTCGAGAGCTGACGGCAAACGAAAGCCATATTCGATAAGAGATTCTTTACGCGCTCTATCCCCATTGTACATGGCGCGAATCTGAGGAATCGTTACATGCGATTCATCTACCATGATGAGGAAATCATCTGGGAAGTAGTCTATTAATGTATATGGTGCCTCTCCAGCCTTACGTTCGGACATATGGCGAGAATAGTTTTCAATGCCTGAGCAATAGCCCATTTCTTGCATCATTTCTATATCATAACGGGTGCGCTGTTCAAGACGTTGCGCCTCGAGCAGACGATCTTCTGCTTTCAGTTTTGCCAACTGCTCATCAAGTTCTGCCTCAATGCGCTCTACCGCAATTTTCATTTTTTCTTTTGTTGTAACATAGTGAGATGCAGGATAGACCGCAACATGTTTGCGCTCTGCAATGACTTCTCCCGTTAATGCATCCACCTCAACAAGACGGTCGATTTCATCGCCGAATAGTTCCACCCGAATTGCTCTTTCACTATAGGCAGCAGGAAAAATTTCTATGGTGTCCCCTTGTACGCGGAATGTACCACGAATAAAATTCATATCATTACGCGTATATTGGATATCTACGAGTTTAGACAGAATTTCATCACGAGATTTCGTCTGACCTAATCGCAAGGACAATACGAGATCAGAATAGTCCTCCGGATCACCTAAGCCATAAATACACTACGATGTCAGCCTCTGTCACATCAACTGCGATAAAGGAAACATCCGGATAAAGATCCTGCTCCTCAGCGATTGCCGGTCCGAACAGATAACCCGGCATAACGATTACGGTTGCACCGTCTGCAACTGCAAGGTCGATTGCGTTGATTCTCTCCTCGTCTGTGTCCTCAGCCGGCTTATAGTACTGATACTCAATACCGTTCTTATCACCGTAAGCCACACAGGTCTCCCATGTGATCTGGTTGAAAGACTCGTCTGTGATGTCACCGGAATCGGTAATCATTGCGATCTTTCCATCAGCGGATACTGCAGGAGCAGCTGCCTCTGTGCTCTCCTCTGCTGCAGCCTCTGTCGCTGCCGGTGCTGCTGTCTGATTGTTGTCTGCAGTTGTATTCTCCTCGCTGGAAGAACCACAGCCTGCGAACATGGTGGTTGCCATTGCTGCAGTGAGCAGTAAGCTAATCACTTTTTTCTTCATAATATTTTCCTCCTTTTGCACTCAGTCATAACCCGCTCTAATAAACATTGATAAGCATGTGTTATAACTAGCATATAAATAAAAATCTCCCAGCACAATTACTGAGAGTTTTTATTTAAAGCCGATAGTCGGACTCGAACCGACGACCTACGCATTACGAATGCGTTGCTCTACCAACTGAGCCATATTGGCAATCTGAGGTGTGTTGTCTTTCGACTCACGCCACACTTATTCATTATATATAATTTATATAAAAAAAGCAAGACCTTTTTTATATTTTTTTAAAGCTTATTTTCTATTGACTTTTCCTATAAAATGCATAAAATAGTCTTGTTTACTTATTGTAAACAAAACATATATTTTTACAGTTACCAAAAAATTGCAGAATGGAGATTAGTCTGAAAAATAACATTTTTCACACGCAAGAATGGAGGTTCGCATGGATATCGGAAAGCGTATGAAAGAGCTTCGTATCCAGTACGGTCTGACACAGCAGGAACTTGCTGACCGCTCTGAACTGACCAAGGGATTTATTTCCCAGCTGGAACGCAACCAGAACTCTCCGTCCATCGGCACACTGCTTGACATCATACAATGTCTCGGCACAACTCCTGCCGAATTTTTTACGGACGAAGAACCGGAACAGATCGTATTTGAAAAAGATGATTATTTTGAAAAAATCAGCGAAGATGGAAATAAAATGATCGAATGGATCATACCAAATGCCCAGAAGAACAGCATGGAGCCGGTGCGCCTTACTTTAAAACCCGGTGGTTCCTCCGACACGCATCTGCCACATGCAGGCGAAGAATTCGGCTATGTATTAAAAGGAACCGTGCGTGTTTTTTACGGTGGAAAAACTTATACTGTCCGGGCAGGCGAATCTTTCTATTTCCAGGCGGGGAAAAAACATCGGCTGGAAAATAACGGCAACCGTGATGCCATCCTGATCTGGGTTTCCACGCCTCCAAGTTTTTAATCTGTATTTTACATACCACTTAGAAAGGGATAACGTTTTTTACTATATAAAAATAAGAAGCGTTTTGAACACAAATGAGCAAAAAATTAATCAATCTGACAGGTATTTCAAAATCCTACGGCGATCACGTCGTATTAGATGACTTAAATTTATATATCCGCGAAAATGAATTTATCACACTCCTCGGCCCTTCCGGCTGTGGAAAGACAACCACCCTCCGCATCATCGGCGGTTTTGAGGCTCCGGATGCAGGAAGCGTTGTCTTTGACGGCAAAGATATCACGTCCCTGCCGCCAAACGAGCGTAACTTAAATACTGTTTTCCAGAAATATGCCCTTTTCCCGCATATGTCAATCGCGGAAAATATCGCATTTGGTCTGCGGATCAAGAAAAAAAGCAAAGAATATATCAATGATAAAATCCGTTATGCACTGAAATTAGTGAATCTGGAAGGTTTTGAAAACCGCTCTATTGATTCTTTGAGCGGCGGCCAGCAGCAGCGTATCGCGATCGCGCGCGCCATTGTAAATGAACCGAAAGTTCTCCTTTTAGACGAACCGCTCGGTGCCCTCGACTTAAAGCTCCGCCAGGACATGCAGTACGAGCTGATCCGCCTGAAAAATGAGCTCGGCATCACCTTTATCTATGTCACCCATGATCAGGAGGAAGCGCTGACTATGTCCGACACCATTGTTGTCATGAACCAGGGTTACATCCAGCAGATGGGTTCCCCGGAGCAGATCTACAACGAGCCGGAAAATGCCTTCGTAGCGGATTTCATCGGTGAAAGCAACATTGTTCCGGGTATTATGCTCCATGATGAGCTGGTTGAGATCTTCGGTGCAAGATTTGCCTGTGTGGATAAGGGCTTTGGAAACAATACCCCTGTTGACGTAGTCATCCGTCCAGAAGATATCGAACTGGTCGCTCCGGAAGAAGGGACGTTAAAGGGTATCTGTACCCATCTGATCTTCAAGGGTGTTCACTACGAGATGGAGATCACCACGCCGGACGGTTTTGAATGGCTGGTTCACAGCACAAGTCTCTGCCCGGTTGGCAAAGAGGTCGGCATCCGGGTTGATCCGTTCAATATCCAGATCATGAATAAACCGGCTTCTGAAGATGAGGAGGCAGTGGGAGTCAATGAGTAAAAAATTATTATCCGGTCCTTATCTGTTATGGATGATCGGTTTCACGGTCATTCCTCTTGCGCTGATCGTTTTCTATGGCCTCACTGACCGAAGCGGCGCATTTACTCTGGCCAACGTCCTTTCCATCGGAACCGCCGAGCACCGGAAGGCCCTGTTTTTATCCCTGGGTCTTTCCCTGATCAGCACCCTTGTGTGTCTGCTTCTGGCTTATCCACTGGCTATGATCTTACGAAAGAGAAATATCGGGAAAGGAAGCTTTGTGGTCTTTATTTTCATTCTTCCTATGTGGATGAACTTCCTGCTGCGTACCCTGGCATGGCAGACCCTGCTGGAGAAAAATGGTGTCATCAACGGCATTCTCTCCGCGCTGCATCTGCCAACCCAGTCTCTGATCAATACCTCCGGAGCCATTATCTTAGGTATGGTATACAACTTCCTGCCTTTTATGGTTCTTCCTATTTATAATGTGCTTTGCAAGATTGATGACAACACCATCAACGCAGCACAGGATCTGGGCGCAAACTTTTTCCAGACTCTGTTCTATATCTGGCTGCCGCTCAGTGTCCCTGGCATCATCAGCGGTGTCACCATGGTATTTGTCCCGGCGCTGACCACCTTCGTGATCTCTAACCTGTTAGGCGGAAGCAAGATCCTGCTGATCGGTAATGTCATCGAACAGGAGTTTACCAAAGGAAGCAACTGGCACTTAGGCTCCGGCCTTTCCCTGGTGCTGATGATCTTCATTTTACTGAGCATGGCGCTGATCGCCAAATATGATAAGAACGGGGAGGGAACTGCATTCTGATGAAAACATTAAAACACCATGCAAAACGAATCGTAGAGAACTTCTATCTGGTTCTGATCCTGATCTTTTTATATGCGCCTATCGTGACCATGATGGTCCTGTCCTTCAACAGTTCCAAATCCAGGACCCAGTGGGGCGGCTTTACCCTTCAATGGTATACCCAAATGTTTGACAGTGCCACCATTATGGATGCTCTGGTCAACACACTGCTCATCGCCTTTGTATCGGCGCTGATCGCCACCATCATCGGCACTGCGGCATCCATCGCCATCAACAGCATGAAACCGCTGCCCCGGACGATTATCATGGGCATTACCAATATTCCTATGCTGAATGCAGATATCGTAACTGGTATTTCCTTAATGTTAGCGTTCATCGCTTTCGGCATTTCCCTTGGCTTTCAGACCATTCTGATCGCCCACATTACCTTTAATATCCCATATGTGATCCTAAGCGTTATGCCAAAATTAAAGCAGACCAACAAGAGCACCTACGAGGCAGCCATGGATCTGGGCGCATCCCCGATCTATGCCTTTTTCAAGGTGGTTTTCCCGGATATACTCCCTGGAGTCCTGTCCGGTTTCCTGCTGGCATTTACCATGTCCCTGGATGATTTCATCATCACCCATTTTACCAAGGGAGCCGGCATCAACACCTTATCAACCTTGATCTATAGTGAAGTGCGCCGTGGAATCAAGCCTTCCATGTACGCCCTGTCCACGATTATTTTCCTGGCAGTTCTGGTGCTTCTCCTGATCACCAATTTCGCTCCAGGTCGCAAAAAAGAAGAGGGTTAGAGGAGATTAGCTGAATGAAAAAACGTGTATTTTTGTTTCCTACAGCCGTTTTCCCTGATATTGATTCTTTAGAGAACAGTGAAGTTTTTCAGTATCTTGGAGATGATGTAGATTCCATCTACAATGACCTCTGGAAAGAAGTAAAATCCAACTAAATTGCAACAGACCTACTGAATCGTTATCTTTTATTTACATGAAGGAGAATATTTACATGAAAAAATCTTACACTCGCATTTCCATGGCTGCTCTGGCAGTCCTTGCTGCTTCTGTATCTGTGACCGGCTGCGGCTCTTCCAAGTCCAGTGCCGACAAAGACAATGAACTCTACGTTTACAACTGGGGCGAGTACATTGATGAATCTGTCATTTCCCAGTTTGAGGAAGAAACTGGTATTAAAGTCATCTACGATATGTTCGAGACCAATGAGGAGATGTACCCGATCATCGAGGCTGGCGCTATTTCCTACGATGCTGTCTGCCCTTCCGATTACATGATCCAGAAAATGGTTCAAAATGACCTTCTGGCAGAGTTAAACTTCGATAATATCCCAAATATTAAGGAGATCGACCCGTTATACCTGCAGATGGCCAGCACCGCTTTCGATCCTGAAAACAAATATGCCGTTCCTTACACCTGGGGTGACCTTGGTATCCTCTACAATGACAAACGTTTAGAGGAGCTTGGCATTGACCCGCCTACCAAATGGTCTGATCTGTGGGATGAGCGTTTATCCGGTGAGCTTCTGATGCAGGACAGCATCCGCAGCGCATTCACCATTGCCCTGACGAAAAACGGCTACTCCTTAAACACCACCAACCCGGATGAGATCACCATCGCCAAAAATGACCTGATTGCCCAGAAGCCTCTGGTCCAGGCTTACGTCATTGATCAGGTCCGTGATAAGATGATCGGCGGTGAAGCAGCAGTCGGCGTCATCTACTCCGGCGAGATGCTCTACATCCAGAACGAAGTAAAAGAACTGGGGCTTGATTACAATTTAAATTATGTTCTTCCAGAGGAAGGTACTTATATTTTCATCGACTGCTGGGTTGTTCCGAAAAACGCCAAGCACAAAGAAAATGCTGAAAAATGGATCAATTTCCTGTGCCGCCCGGATATTGCCAAGAAGAACTTTGAGTACATCACCTACTCCACTCCAAACAAAGGGGCTTTCGATCTGTTAGACGCAGATCTGCAGAATAACAAGGCGCTCTTCCCTGATATTGATAACCTGAAAAACGCAGAAGTGTTACAGTATCTGGGCGATGAAGTAGATGATCTGTATAATGAAGCATGGAAAGAAGTAAAGGCTGAATAATTGCAAAAAAATCCCTCATGGTATCATATAGATATTATGAGGGATTTTTTATATCTATTTTTCTTTACATTCACTTTCTCTTTACACCAATCCCCATCGCCATCATGGTTATAACACTTCCGACTATCACCATCAATTCCGCCATCCGGTCAATGGCTTCCTCTTTGGTCTTCACCTGTCCATGCAGTTCAATACTCTCTTTCTTTAACAGGTCTGTAATTTTCATATGCACACTTCCTTCAGCTGGCTAAGAAGCGCCTCTGCCTCTTCCCTGGTGGCAAGCTGCTCTGAAAACGCACTGGCACTTCCGGTTGCGACACCTCTTAAAAATGCTTCCTGATAATCTCCGGTCTCAAGATATCCTGTCAAAAATCCTGCTACCATGGAATCTCCGGCGCCTACGGAATTGACCACCTTTCCCCTGGGAGCCGGACATTCATAAACGGTTCCATCCTCAGCAACCAACACCGCACCATCGCCTGCCATGGACACCAGTACATTCTCCGCGCCCATCGCCTGAAGCTTCTTCGCATAAGAAGCAATCTCAGCTTTATCACTGAGTTTCTCATGGAAAATCTCTCCTAATTCATGATGATTGGGTTTGATCAAAAATGGGTGATATGGAAGGACTTTGGTCAAAAGCTCTCTGGTGGCATCTACCACGATCCGGATTCCTCGACCATCCAGACGCTCCATGATCCGCTCGTACATATCATCCGGAAGAGTATTCGGAATACTTCCGGCAAGTACCAGAATATCTCCCTTCTTTAACTGCTCCAGCTTTTCATAGAGCTTCTCAATATGTCGTTTTTCAATATGAGGTCCCTGTCCATTCAGTTCCGTTTCCACCTCAGCCTTTAACTTCACATTAATTCTGGACATCCCCTCTTCTACCCGGACAAAATCAGCGCTTACGCCCCGCTCTGCCACCCGACGCTCGATCTCTTCTCCCGTAAAGCCTGCAGTAAAGCCCAGCGCCACACTGTCCAGTCCCATATTTTTCAAAACTACGGATACGTTCAGTCCTTTTCCGCCTTCCAGGATCTGCTCATAGGTTGTCCGGTTGACCTCACCAACTGCAAAATGATCTGCCCGCACAATGTAATCAAGGGATGGATTAAATGTCACTGTGTAAATCATACACCTTCAACCTCCACAATATTTTCATATTTTTTATACTTCTTATCCTTCAGTCCCGCTGTGATCACCATCACATCAGCAAGCTCTGCAAATGTCACCTGTGCGATCTTGCCGAATTTGCTGCCGTCACAAAGCACATAGCATTCCCTGGTCTGTTTCATGGACAGCCGTTTCACCGCTGCTTCTTCCATCTCCGGCGTGGTACAGCCTTCCTTCTTGCGGATTCCGTCCGCTCCCCAGAAGCCCCTGGTGAAATGATACCGCCGCAGCGTTTCCATAGCATCTGCTCCGACTACTGCTTCCGTGGTTCCCTTCACATTGCCGCCAAGAATACTGACTTTCATGCCTCTTCCTGCCAGCTTCAAAGCATGTGACATAGAATTCGTCACATAAGAGGCGTCACGTTCCTCGATGTACTCCACCAGATATTCCGTACTGCTTCCTGCATCCACATAAACAAAATCTCCCGGCTCGATCAGGGAAGCCGCATACTTTGCGATCTGCTTCTTCTCCTCCACATAGAGTTCCTGCCGTTCCTCCACCCGGATCTCCCTGGTCTGATAACCAGTCTCTAAGCTGGCTGCTCCTCCATAAATCTTTTTTAACTTTCCCATCTGGGCCAGCTGGCTTAGATCCCGCCGGATCGTTGCCTCCGATGCATCCAGGCTTTCCGTCAGATCCTGCACCGACACCGTTCCCTGCTCCTCCAGGATACGCAGGATCTCCTGGAAGCGTTTCTCCATCAACATAACGGATTCCCCTTTTCATTTGTAGTTCAAGAATGCCCAGGCGTTCTTGATTCAGCTGCTTTGGTTTTACTATTTTTTGACTTATTATGATTGTGTTTAATCATCTTTAATCCTATAATATAATCATTCTCGTTCAAAGTCAATCATTCTTTATCATTTTTCCAGACGAACTTTTTCATCAACCAATAATTCGTAAACACTGAATAAAAAGAGTGCGAAAAAGCACACGGTTTTTCGCACTCCTCATCATGATCATATTCAGAAGATGAAATATATTTTTCAACAAGTCAATCCATCAGAAAACAACTCCCCTATACAATCATATTTACCCGGATCCAGTCAAAATCCGCTGCCTTTCTCTCCCCACTGGTATCCTGACAACAGATAGCCACAAAGGCCCCAGTAAACATACCATGGCCAGTCTGGTCAAAGTAGTCATCAGAAAGAATGGTGGCATCTAGCGGTTCTCCAATCTCTCTGTAATTTTCACCATCCAGTGCATATGAAAACTGAGCGGTTTCTTTCCTGGTTGTCAGTTTCAGCCATACAGGACCTTTCTCTGGAATCGACACGCCCATTCCAATGGGATAACTGCCTTTTCCAAGATCATTTTTTATGATGGAAAGAATCCGGCCAAACTGATCGTCCCAGGTAATGTGAAGATAGTAGTAGCACTGAGTATTATAGTAATAGGCCAATCCAGCCATCTGCTTAAAGTTTTCCGGCTGGAATTCTACTTTTGTCTCCGCTTCCATATAGAAGCTTTGCTGACGGCAGCCAAGAAGGGATTGAGTAAAATGAGAATTCAGGGATTCTGCGCCATACAGTCTTAACCAGCCTGGACGCAGCCGCAGCACAGCGGGCTACCATATCCGAAAAGTCCTACGGCA
>OKRY01001197.1_pt1 | contig 21442 bp, 19 predicted proteins | sample 1601121 | NCBI WGS metagenome assembly OKRY01 (sample SAMEA3541546, study PRJEB24748) | human gut metagenome | biome: human gut; feature: human-associated habitat; material: faeces | place: China | collected 2012
CTTATTCAAACAATTACAATAAAGGTACGAAGTTTAGTGTAGTTTGATAGTCAGTCCTCTGGTTGTCAGACGCACTTTTTATTTAATTGTCAATGATCCAATAACTTAGCCTTGAAATAGGTTATTATTTTCAAGCAAAGTACAACTATCAGTTGTTGATTACATTATACAACCGATAGTTGTATTTTGTCAAGAGGTTATTCGAAAAAGTTAAAAAATTTTTTAGAGGTTAAAAATGGAATTTTCGGAACGCTTAAAAAATCTTAGGAAGAAAGTAGGATTAACTCAGGTTGATGTCGCAGGAAAACTAGGAATTTCGCAACAAGCATACGCTTCATGGGAACGTGGAGTCAAAAAACCTACACAAGAAAATTTAGTCAAGATTGCACAAATTTTAAATGTGTCAGTTGACTATTTAGTAGGTAATTCAGAAGAAAAAGCTGATAAACTAGATAATATTGAATTTCTTTTCCGTATGAATTCCAAGGGATTAACTGATGAAGAAAAGAAAATTTTCCGAAAAGAGTTAATTGAGTTTATGGAAGAACGTAAAAAGGCTTTTAATAGGGGACCAAAAATTGAGTAAAATTTTAGATATTATAAATACTTCATTAGAAGTGCTAAAAGAAAATTTACCAACGGGATTCGGACCTGTTTTTGACTTTTGCGTGGAAGAAAATCGAAAACAGTTGGTAAAAGAAGAACTTGCTAAAACTATTTCACAAGTTGTAGGTGTTGTGGAGTCACAATATGATGAACAAACCTATGAGGGAGTTAAATACTCAATTACTAGTTTCAAGCGGGAAATAATTGAATTTATTGACTCCACAGACACTTCAACTCTATATACTATTCAATGCCATTTTGAAAATAATATTGATCGTATTGATAATCTAAATCAAGATGATTTACTAGCCATCATTAAATATGTAGAGGGGAGTATTGATTTTATCAAAAGCTTTTCGGGTAATCAAAAGCTATCTGATAAGATTGCTATAAGTAATTTAATAGATAATAGTAAAGATAATGAAGTTAGTGCATATCAACAGGAAAGTGAATGTTCTATTATATCCATAAGAAAAAAAAATATCTTTGTTCCAAAAATCTATGATAAATCTTTTGAAGAATTAAGAAAAAATAGATATATAATTATTGAAGGTAGTGCAGGAATTGGGAAAACAACATTATCAGAGTGGCTTTTGGATAAGGTATATAGCGAACATGAAGGGACTATTATCTTAAAAACAAATTTTGAGAATATCAATAATACCATAGAGTGTATGCGTAAATTTGTAAGTCAGAATGTTCCAACAGTTATCTATTTGAATGACTTTTTTGGAAGTAACATTTTAAATGTGGAACCTCAAAGAGCACTTGATGCCATTGAAAAATTAGAGAATTGTGTTAAAACATATAACAAATTGTTTATAATTATCAACTCTCGTGATAATATAATTCAAATTTTAAAAGAGAAATTAAAGAATGAAGATTTTAATAAATTCAAGAATTATACTCGAGAGTTATCTACTGAAAGCTATAGCAATGATGAAAAATTAGATTTTATTATTCATTTTAAAAAATTTTTATCTAAAAATATTTTCAAACTTCACTTTCATCAAGAATCGGAAATAATAAATAAATTTAATCCACGAATAATAACAAGATTTTTGAACAAAACTGATAAACGTACGTTAGATAAAGAAGAGATCAGTAATTTAGTTGAAACACTTAGAAACCCCTTTGATTTTTATAAAGAGGAGTTAGAATTATTAAGTAAGGAAGCAAAAATTCTACTATTTAACCTATTCTTTTTAATTCCTTATATGCAATTTACTAGCGTGAATGGAAAGAAATATTTTAAATCCTTATCTAAAATCAAATTAGATAAAGAACTGAGTGTAATATTATTAGAACTTGACCAGTGGATTGAAGCACCAAATAAGATAAGATTTAGAGATCCCGGAATAATTGATTTTATTAATTGTTATCTAACGTCACCGAGTCACAACTCTATCGAAGCGATTACAACAATTGAAGAAAGCTATTATTACTTTAGACAAAAATATAATATAGAAAAATCAGAAGATAGTGTTAAGATTTTGTTTGAAAATGAATTTGAAGATGAACTTGAATTTTTGGGAAACAAATTATTTTATTTAATATCTAATGATATAGACTTTGATTTAAAATTAATGGCAGATTATATTAGTTGTCCAAATCATGGGTTCAGTATATTTAATGGTGCTGATTCTGGTAATGGAAGGATTAATATTGGAATCCATGATATTATTCAAAAAGCTTTGCATATGACAAATAGCTCGAAAGTATTTGAATTCCTTTTTTTGGAAAATCAAATAGACTGGCCGAATAGAATAATTGACTACTACGAATTTGAAATGATTGTAAAAGAATTTGTATCGTATGTTGAAACGATTCTAAAAATTAATATTGATGAGTTCATTACTGAGTTTAGAAATGAATTATCTATTTTTTTAAATGGTTATATTAAATCAATTCAAAAAGAAATTGATGAAGATACCTACTATAATAGATCAATGGAGATAGACACAAAAAATGATTTTTATTCTTGCTATAATATTGACGCAAGAGAGTTTTATAAGAATCAATTTGCAAAAAAAGTATACCCTCAAATAGATGATGTGGTAAAACAGTATCTGTTATTAAAGCCCCTAAACAATTATTTAAAAGGAATAGATTTTGATTATGGCACAGTGGTTGATACGCTATTATGGGAGTATGGGGAGAAAGGTTGTTTTGAAGTATACGACTTCACACAAGGTCGTTTAGATGATTATATACCTGATGACCTAGAAATTTGGGAAACAGGAACTATCTACAATCCAATTGATAGAATTAAAATTGTAGAGGAATAGTAGACATTTGTCTACTATTTTTATATAATAAACTCAACCTTTTTGGTTTAGTTTGTTGAATGATGCTTAAAGGAGGTACCATTCTTTGAATGAATTCTATAAAAGAATAAGTACGTCTACAAAACATGTGTTATACCAATATATGAAAGATAATGATATTTCATTACTAAACTATAATTTCAATTACTTTTTTCAACATTGTATTCAGAAATATCAGATTCAAGTAATTAGTCACCACTTCTCGAATCACAAGATTGAGGGATTAACTGTTATTGATGAATTAGGTGTTAGTATCTCTTATGAAAAGGATAATCCAATTGTAAAACAGAATTTTACTCTGTGTCATGAGCTTGGGCATTTCATGCTTAAGCATGAAGGCACTTGTTTTGCTGAATATATTGATAATCAGGAGAGTCTACTAGAGCGAGAAGCGAATATCTTCTCTGCTGTAGTATTAATGCCTGACATTGTTTTGTTGTCAAAGATTTATTATAGTTGCGACACCTTTCAACACATTCAAAATAGTCTGGATGTTTCAAAGCAGGCATTGTTCTTTCGCATTTTAGATTTTCTTAGAGAGTATTATCCCGAACAAGAAAGTACTATTAAACAAGCTATCGATGCTTATATTGATGGACAAAATGCTTCTCTACTCCTTTTGTTTCACAGCATCAAAGAACATATTATTACAGAGTTTAACGACTACCAAACTTCTCTAACTAAGAAGATAGAACTATCCATAAGCAAAAGAGGCTTCGTTACTAGTCAAGAGTATCCTGAGCTTTTAAATCAAAAGAATTGGAAAACCATAAAGGATTGTCATGACAATCTAAAAGTATGGCTCGTTTATAACAAAGGAAAATCTATAGCTTATGTTTGGGATAAGAATAGGCTAACGGACAAAGAGGCAAGACAAAAAGCTGAATTGAAACTACTGTTAATGTGAGGTAAGTAATGTATCAACCAGAAAAACTAAAAGCTCGTAGAAAAGAGCTAAAAATGACTCAAAAAGATATTGCGGATCGATTAGGTATTAGTTATCAAGCTTATTCTGCATGGGAACGTGGAGTAAAAAAACCATCTAAAGAAAAAGTAAAGCAGTTGGAGCAGATTCTAAATGTCCAAAAAGGTTATTTTACAGAGCTTGAAATAGTCCGACTATATAATAATTTAACAGATAAAGGTAAGAATCAAGCACTTAGTTATGTTAGAAACCTAGTTCAAAAAGAACAATGTAATAATCTTATTTCAATATCAGAAAAACTATACGAATACCGTGTTTACGAAAAAATGTCTGCCGGTATCGGTTCATCGGTTTATAACGATCAGGACTATGATACTGTTTATTTTGATGAAGAACTAGCTCATGATTTTGCTTCATGGGTATCTGGAGACTCAATGGAGCCCAAATATCAAAATGGCTCTGTTGCTCTCATTCGTGAGACAGGGTTTGATTACGATGGAGCAGTTTATGCAGTTGTTTGGAATTCACAGACCTTCATAAAGAAGGTATATCGTGAAGAAAACGGCTTGCGTCTTGTTTCTATAAATAAAGATTACAAAGATATTCGAATCCCTTATGATGAAAACCCTCGTATCGTAGGTAAAATTGTAGGAGACTTTATGCCATTAGAGGTGTAAGTAAAGAACTATTTCAAACTCAATAAAGAAAGCAGCAAAGACGGCCGAGATCACTATTTTTACTTTAAGATTAAAATGAGTGATGAAAGTAAGATGGTTAGGAAGTATCAGTATTACAGGTGTTTAGTAGTGTACAATAAGAGGGACAGTTGTCTCTTTTATTTTTGTGAGATTATCAAAAGGTAAGTGATTTCAATAGATAATTACAGTAATTTGTTATAATATTGACAAAGATTAATTGATTTGGAGAGAAACATGGGAGTATATGTAGATGGTTTAGAGCAAGTTGTTATAGATAATGCTAGTTCTAGTGATGAGATTGCTATTATAAGTGGATATTGTAGCCCAGATACAATCGAAAAGATAGCTAGGCTAGGTAAAAAGTTAGATTTTTATTTTGGAATGGCTTCTAGAGGAGCTTTGACTCCGTTATTGCTTAATAAGTTGCAAGATCTACAGCAAAATCATGCTAATTTGAATATTTTTGTTGTATCAGACTATCATGTACATACAAAGTGTTATATTTTTAAAGAAAATGGAGATATTAAAAATATACTAGTTGGATCAGCAAATTGTTCAATAAATGGTCTCAGAAGTGGGGAAAATTCTGAATTATTGGTTGATTTGAACAAAAACGAACTGATAAATCAACAGTACTTGAATGATTTAGATTTATACTGTTTAGAAGTTGCTCAGTCTTCACTTCCGATAGATAATAAGGAAATTTTGGTTTTTCCACAAAGCGTTACAACTCGTTCTAAAGGTACAGGTAGTTATAAATATAAGATTTCAAAGAATCCTTTTGTTGCACTGATACCTTTGTTTAGAATTAAAGGAGCTAAAAAAGTTGTTCCTGACAGTAGTGGTTTAAATTGGGGCAATCAAAAAGGTCATACGAAGAAAGGGAGCATGGAATCATATTTTGCAGTGACAGCAGAATTGATAGATAATCATCCTATTGTATTTCCTTTTAAACCTCAAAAACGAAATACAACTTCTGGCAAAATTACAAGAGATTATGATCCTATTACCGTTTTGTGGGATGATGGCACTGTAATGGAAATGATTTTTTCTGGTACTGGTGTAGAGAGACCCTCTAAAGGTAATCGTACCCCTGATGAACCATATAAGCAGTATCCTAAGCAATTGACAAGTGCTGATGGCGGTGGCGCTAAACTGGGAACATATATCAGAAGAAGAATGGGGTTATCACCTACTCACAAAATTACAATGTCAGATCTAAATTCTTTTAAAAACAAATACGTAGAATTTACGTATATTCAGGATGGCTATTATGAAGCTTCCTTTTCAAATTAAATTCTGAGCTTAGGAGGAAATATGCTTTATTATGAAGGTTTAGAAGAAGTTATCTTCTCAAAACACGAGTTATTGTCTGAAGAACCAGATGAGCTTGTAGTTATAAGTGGTTTTCTAGGGCCAGCTCCTGTGGAACGTCTAAATGAATTAAGTGATATGAAAATCACAGTAATTGGAGGGATGTATCCGAATGGGTTAGATGCTAGGCTATGGAGTTCCCTAGAAAAGATATCCAAAGAGAGCGACCATATTGATATCTTATTTACTAATTGTGAAATCCATTCAAAAATTTATATCTGGAAAAAACAGGGTAAGACTTTAGGAGCGTTAATTGGATCAGCAAATTTTTCTTCAAATGGATTGAGGACAGATTATCGTGAGTCGTTAGCGGATGCTACCCGTGATACATTCGCTCCACTAGATACTTATTACAAATTTGTATTAGATAACTCGTCTGGAGAACCACAGTTTCGGAAAGATCAGGCTGTCATAGACTACAGTAGTATGAAGCAGGGGAAAGATATTGCTAATCTTGAAATTCAACTATCCTTTGATATTCCTATTTATGATCCACGAACTGATGAAGTACCTGTATCAAGTGGCCTAAATTGGGGTTTGGCAAGGCTAAATGGGGCTCATACAGCTGAAGGAGATGCTTATATAAGATTGCCTAAAGAGATAATAAAAGAGGTACCTGGACTTATTTCTCCGTTAGATCCAACTTTCTCTACACCTGAAGGCAAACGTAAACGTAATTCTGATCCAATCGAGCTAATATGGGACGATGGGACAATCATGGAAGCTTCGTTAGAAGGAGAACAAAAACATGATGGTAAACAGTATCCAAAACAATTGGCATCCTATTCTCCTAAAACACCGTTTTTGGATGGGAAGAGAATTTCTAAAAAAAGTATCTTAGGGAGATATTTGAGAAATAGGTTAGGCGTTGATGTTGATGATCTGATTACTAAAGAAATTCTAGATAATTACGGTAGGAATACTATCACATTGTCTTTGATTGGTGAAGGGGTATATTTTGCTGACTTTTCAGTTAAAGACAACTAACTAAAAAAGCTTAGAACTAATCTTCTAAGCTTTTTCCATGTCTTTTATTAACTTTAGAATAGATGGTATGATTTCGCCGATTTTTTTGGCAAATAATGGCGGAACAGCATTTCCAATCATCTCGAAATTATTCATTTGTGACTCGTTAAACATAAAGTCATCATCAAAAGTTTGTAATCTAGCAGCTTCTCGTACTGTAATGCTTCTGCTCTGAGAAGGATCAGGATGGATATGTCGCAAGCCATCTTTTTTCAGATGAGCGGGAATAGTATTACTTGGTTCATCCCATCTTAATACAAAATACTTATGGACATTTGATTTTTTCCCCGTAACTTCAAAATATAGTTCCTTAAGAGCATTAGTTGAAGTGTACTTGTTGGTACCTTCCTCAAGGTCTTTTGCTAGCATTTTGAAAATTTCTTTGTCACGTTCATTATGAAAACGTGAACTGTGGCCATTGATAGAGGAATCATTTGTATAAGCTTTTGTACGAGTTGGATTTTCAACTGGATAAAGTGGAGGTAAATCAGAAATTGCGTCACGAACAGTTTTAGTTTGTTGATGAGTACTCAAGTTATGTATTAAAGAATAAATCTGTTTTAAAATTTCCTGATAATCAGTTGATTGATTATCTCTTCTAACTCCAATAATAATGACTCGTTTTCTTTTTTGGGGGACTCCAAAATCTGACATGTCGAAGAGAGCGTTTTTTCTTAGGTCATCAATAATTTCGTATCCGATATTGTTAAAACCTTGTTTTATCAATGATGTAATCTTTTCGCCAGTTGGTATAGCACTAAGAATTCCTTCAACGTTTTCAAATAAAATAATTTTAGGTTGGAAGTATTCTACAACTTTAATGTAAGATTCAAAAAGAAAATTACGATAATCATCCTTCATACCATTATTATCTCTTACTCGGCCTGCTAAAGAGTATGCTTGACATGGAGGACCACCAGAAATCATATGAACTTCTTTGTTTCCCACTATTTTTGCAAGCCCTGGTGAAGAGCCAAACTCTTCATCGTTTGACCATCCATTGATTAGTTCTTCAGTTCTCTGGATATCAAAATTAAGTACAATCTCCTTGGCATCTTGGATGTTATACTTGCTTTCTAAACGATTAACTAAAGTTCTAACTTGAGGTTTCAACCATTCTACTGCGGAAAGCAGTTGAATATTACCTGATTGCTCTAAACCATCTGCAAGTCCGCCAGCGCCAGCAAATAATTCAATGTTATTTATTTTCATCAGTAAATCCTTTTTCTAAATGAATAAGCATTTCTTCGGCAATTGCTTGAGCTAGTAATGGAGGGACGGCATTTCCGACTTGACGATTTTGCTGAGTTTTAGTTCCCAAAAATTCAAAATCATCAGGAAATGACTGTAATCTAGCATTCTCACGAACAGTTGGGACACGATTCCATTTGTAATGAAAATGATTACGATGCCCAGTATCAATTGTTTTTGAAGGCTTTTGACTATGATAACGAGTCCAAGCCTCATTGAATTTTCGAGAATCACCTACACCAGGTGGAAGATCTTTATGGTTTCCACCCTCAGGAACTTGGCTAATTACCCATTTCACTTCATCAGTATGTCTAGTACCAATATGATTGTGAATAACGAGAGAGTTTTCCCTCATTAGGCGTTGATATTCACTTTGAGGTTCCATGTGATATGGAACATTTTCTTCTCCAAGCTCATCAACGAGTGCAGGTAAATCAGAAATCGCATCAGCAGTACCAATGTGTTTATCAGGTGTTAAAGTTGGTTCTGGGAATTTGAAATACTCATAATTTAAATCTTTTCGATAACCTACAAAAAACATTCTTTTTCTAATTTGAGGAACCCCATAATCAGCAGCCAGTAAAGGTTTATCGGTTACTGAAACAGCGTACCCCAAATCTTCAAATGTATTGATGATCTGTTCTTTTACTTTTCCTTTGTATAGTGTCGCCATGCCTGGAACATTTTCAATCAAAAATGCCGTAGGTTTAAAATGCTTTACGGCATGGACAACAGCGACATATAATTTATTTCTAGAATCGTTGATATCTCTTGAACCAGTTAAGCTAAATCCTTGGCAGGGTGGCCCTGCAATAATAACATCAATTTTATTTCCGTTTAAATTATTTTCAATATCTTTAATAGCAGATTCTTCATCGAAGAGATCAGCTTTAAGTGCAACTGAATCTTTAAGGTTATGTTTATATGTTTTGAGTGCTGGATCGTCAAAATCTACTCCCATTAAAATATTGAAACCTGCTTGTTTAAATCCTTGGCTTAATCCTCCGGCGCCAGAAAACAAATCGATTACATTGTACTTACGCATCAGAATTCTCCTTTAATTCTATAATATCTTTAAGTTCACAATTTAACACATTACAAATTTTCAATAAAGTGTCGGTTGTTACACAATTATTATTTCGTAATTTAGTTAGGGTACTTGAGCCGAGACCAGAAATTTTTTGAAATTCATTTTTTGACATTCCTAAAGTAGTTAGTTTTTTCCACAAAGGAGCAAAACTAATTTTAGAATAATTATTATTTATTTTTTTCATACAGAGATACATTATATCACAAACTCAACCGTTTGTGGTTGAGTTAGCTATGAAAAAACACCAGATTTTCCAGTGTTTATCCATAGTATTCAATTTTTGACGGTTCAATAATCTCAGTATAGAAGTTTTCAACGCTCATCAAGACATAACCTTTTGATTGATCAGGTGTAGCTAATATGAGTTCTTCATAAGAAGGTAGTGAAGTAATGTCATTTAGCAAGACATTCAGTTCTTTAGTCTTGCATAGTTGGAATAGATCATTGCTGAAAGTTGATAGTTGTTCTGAGTGATTAGAATGAAAGATATTCTTTTGGATTCTGATTTCTAGGTTTTGGATAAAATCATATAGATTATCATAGATCTCTGAGTTGATTTCCATTCAAATGACCTCCTTTTTAGTTTTGTAATTCATTGTATTTCTTGACGGCTTCTTTATAAGCATCAGTACCTTCTTTATAGTACTCATGTTCAGTACCACTAATATCAACGGTGATGACTCCATCAGAATGTTTGTAAGTCACTTCTTTGGCTGAAGCATCTTCACCAGAAAGTTCAAAGGTGTTGTTTTTACCATTGATGGTGAATTTGTCGTACTCTCCCTTCTCAATCGTACCTTCAATACCTTTGATAGTGAATGACAACTCATTTCTTAGACCATTTTCGGTATCAATCCAGTAGTAATTGCCATCTAGTTTGTCTTGTGATGAGCAAGAAAAGAGAAGGAAAGCTGATAAGGTAAGAAGTAGAATTGATAAGATTTTTTTCATGATGAATTTCTCCTTTTCTACTATATATAATAGGTAATTATTTCTCCACCATAATACGGGATGCTTTTTCTATTTCCCTCAATTTTTTAAGAAGTTTATATTTGAAAAATTGAAAAAATCAATTATTTTTGAGCTAGCAATTAGCGCAATAATTGATAATGAAAGTAGTAGAATCTCTATCAATCTTATCATAAAATTCACATCTTTTTATAGTTTTTTACCAAAAGAATTTTACAGGATTATGCTAATGTCTGCTATAACGGAAAAATATAGAAATGTCTATTATAATGGCAAATAATCAACTTTCGGGAAAATAGTTGTTTTTCGGAAAGTTATTAAATGTTGGGGACGATACAAATAGATAAACGTATCCATAATTGCCTCTAAATACATGAAAAAAGCACTTTAGTTGATAGTAACAGAATATGTGTTATCAGCTAAAGTGCTTTGTTAAATTGCTATATGCTCAAAAATTTTTCTCTTGATTCATTTGAATCTTCCATTTTGAAAAGCTTTATAAAATCAAGATAGTCCGAATATCGTTCTTCTGGGATAAATGTTAACAATTCTTCTGTATCAGATTCAGATTGGTTTAGGCCCCATTCGTTCAGTATTCTAACGAATTCATCAGAAATACGAATATCACGTTCTCTAATTTCATCAAGTCCCCAATTGTTATTACTTTGACTTAACTCAAGTAAGATGCCAACTTTGGACTTCTTGTAGCTTTCTTTTTTCTTAGCAAAGTATCCGTTACTTGCGATAATATTGACCTTCTTTTCAATGGGAATCTTATTACCAATATGTTCAACTAATTCTTTGACTTCAGAATCTGAATTTATTGGGAAATAACTTGATTGCCATTTTTGGGGAAGGATATGCTCAATCTCCCATTTTTCTGGTAGTAATTCTGATTGATGCTGATAAGCTATGATCTTTAATATCATCCTCACGGTATTACGGTGCGCTGTCTTAATTTTATCTGACAATTCTTTCTCATCGATTTGGCCAAAATTGAATTTGGGTTGTGCTGAGTTAATTATTTCTGCATTTAAATTCAAGATTCCAGTTTTAACGGCATTAATTGTAGGTGTTATGATGTATTTTGCCGATAGAACTGCTAATAATCTTTTTAAAAAAATAAGAAAGTCATCTTCAAATGTATCTTTGTAATGATAGTGTAAGTAATAGATGACAACAGGATATTTCCAAAACTCATTAGGATAAGAGGTCAAAGTATCCAAAGTTTGTTTTATTTCAATATTTTCGGACCATTTTTCATTTTCTAGTGAGACTCTATTATTTATCACAATCCACAAATTCAAAATAGCATTTAAATTTTGCATTAAATCTTGTGAGTACAGTTTTTCGAAATTATTTTTTGCATAATATTTTCTAATACCAGGAGTGGTTGTCTTGCGATCGTTTTCATTTGCTCTCAAGTAAAACATATAGTAGTAAAACAACTTTTGAATACTTTCCCCAGCATTTGTAGCTTGTTCATCTAGTTCTTGCCAGAGTTCTATAAATTCCTTTTTTTCATCTGAATTCAAGTGATTATAAATTTTTGCTTTAAAAATATCGGCATCTGATAATGCTAGCCCTCTATCGTTTAGAGTTGAAAAAATAGTTAGTGCTGTTTCTTGACTATCGGCTGTAATAGGAAGAAGAATAGCTTGATTTAATATATTACTGATGAAGTTATAAAAGGACAATGGATTATCTGCAGCATATTCATTAACAAGTTGCTGGAGCAATCTATAATTTTTAGCATAGTTACTATTTGATTTTTCATCTGCTTTTCCAGAGACTAGTATATTAGCAAATTCTTGATTTCCTTCTTCTCCCATAACTCGGGAACTAATAAGGGTTTCATTAAAGTTAACTTCCCCTGTAGTTGGATTCTGTTTCCAAATTGTTGGTTCGATTTGACTTTTCAAAAAATTATTCTCAGGACCGCCACTTTCTAATTTAGTATAGATAACTCTCAACAGCAAAAACAGGCTTGTAATACGCTGTTGCCCATCGATTATTTCCTGTTCTTTATTATCATTTTCATATGAAACTATTGTGCCAAGAAAGTAAGTATTATTTTCATCTTCTGTTGTATTGAGTGTGTATTCAGTTAGATCATCGAATAAAACTTGGATTTGTTCGTCTGACCAAGCATATGGTCGTTGATATTCAGGAATAATAAATCTTTTATTCTTTCCAGTCTCTAATAGTTGTTTGACGCTTCTTTTGTCAACATTTATTGATGTAGTCATAGAAGAAATTCCTTTGATTTGTTTATAGTATAGCTAATTATATCAATTTTTTAGTTTTCTTTCTAAGAAATATCTATTTTTCTAAAATTAAAATACGGGTGATAATTCTGCCTGACGTATTATAAAGATCAATTTTGTATTTAAAGGAATCAATAACAGTTGACAACTCTAAGAAAAACGCTTACAATGTTACTATGTTGCGACTTCTATTTTTGGCAACCTAGAGTTGCCCAGAAGGAGGAGATACCATGAAAATGGATAACAAAACAACCCTTGCTCTTATTGAGCTAGCAACAGTTGCCATCTTAGCTGTAAAAGATATTGTACTCAAGAAAATTGAGTGCAATAATCAAAGGCTGGAAGGCTAGCATACAGTTTTACTGTATGCTTTTTATTTAAAATTTATAGATAAGAATTGAGTAAAAATGGTTTTAGATAGATACCAAGCTATTATAAAAGAGCATGCAAAAAATTTTAAAGTAAAATTTGGGAGTAATTTCATTGAAGGGAATTACAGAAAAAATGTACGAGATAAATCTAGATATACATCGGACTTCCCTCTATTTAATATTGCCCCTGATAATTTTTATATTTATCAGATATATGTAAAAGATCTTCAATCAAATATCCGAAACTGTCTAATAAATCCTATTTTAGAGGAATTACTGAATGAGAGTGGTTATAAAATTACGAGTTCGCTAAAAGATATAAGAAGATGTGTAGGATTTAGTAATTCGGCTATAGAGGAATACAATCATTATCCATTTCAATTTATTATTGAGAAGGAAAATAGTAGAATTGGTGTTCGGTATACTGGATTATATGATATAGATGATGTTGTTAGAGAGTTACTAAAAGATTTTCAAATTGATAAAGTAATTATTTTACATTTTTCTAAGGATATGAATATTGTATCAAACTCATATTCCAAAATAATAGATATATCTCATTATTCAATTAAAAATTTTTTAGATGAGTTCATCAATGAAAATATATATCAATACTTTTTAACAACTTTAACAAAAGCGATAGATGATATGCAAGAGTTAATAGGTTTTGATGTAATTCCTAGATTAAGCATGTCTAATCTAGCTAAAGTTAGACTTGATTTAAGAGAGAATTTACAAAATGTCAATTTAAAAGCACTAAGTTATAATTCCCAAAAAAACTTTAACAATCTAGAAGAGTGTGACTTAGATATAATTAACTCAAATTTAGAGAAGGGTAAAGCTGAAGTATTATTAGGAAAATCAGATTTTGCTACGTCCTACCTAACTTCTGAATATTTGTATAAAGTATTAGTTGATAATAGTAACTTTGATTATACTTCTGTTGTAGCTGGGTATTTGAAAACAATTGAACAATTTCTTTACCGGCTTTTAGAATACCAGATGAATACTAATGAAAGCAAAAATTGGATTAAAACGAAAAATCATTACCAGGTAAACAAAGAATTTAAAGCAATTAATAGAACAGATGACATAAAGTCGAATGGACATAAAATATTAGCTAAATCTCAATATCTTGATTACATGGATACTAGTTTAGGTTCTCTAATAAATTACATGAATGATAACAAAGATTGTTTGGAAATAAGTAAGGACGGAAAGAAGATACTTAAGGAACTCTTAGACGATTATAAAACAACCGTTCGCAATGGGTATTTTCATAAACACAATCTAGAAGATATTGAAGAAGTGAAGCGTATTAGAAATAACACTTTATATCTTCTTTGCTTTTTAATTGGAAGTTTAAAAGATTTTGACATTACTAAATTTGGTTGGTTAGACTTTTCATTTAACGACTTTTACCATAAAGTTCCTAGACTCTCAATAAATATTCCCTTCTATATTCAAGAAATGAAAAATAGCCAACCAAAGCTAATGAAACTAGTTTATGAACAAGAATCTGAAAGTTATAACGTAGATGGTCTACTGGAGAATAATCTCTATTTTGCTGAAGTGGATTATCCTAACAAGCGGTATGAATATATTAATCAAGTTCCTAAGGATGATTTGGTTATTTTCAATACTAATAATGTGCCTTACCGAGCAGAGTATGTTGGAAGAAGTACAGACGATGGCTTTATAAATAAAGTTGAATTTTATAGAAAAGATTAATTAGAAAAGAAATAGATTATCTCATCATTCTTGATATATAGTGCATTAACTTTATAGTGCTTGAATGATTTAATTAGATTTTTCTTATTTTTAAGAATACATACTTCAACACTTCCGTTCTATTTCGGAAAACACAATAAAAAGCTTCTCTTTCAAACTTGTTACAGTTAAAAGAGTAGCTTTTTATTTTTGAAGATATTTAGAAACCAACTTTTCGTTTATTTATTTTTTTTATTAAATCCATTGACAACAAAAGGGATCAGTGCACCAATTATAGTACCTGCAATAGCAGCAGACTTAGAGGATACAATTAATTTAGAAGCCTGAGAGATTTCATCAAAATCTAGATTTTCTGCTTCAGCTTTAGACAATACTTCTAATAACATTTCAGCACGCTTAGCTCTATCAGAGTCGGTTGATTTTAGTTTTTCAATTTCAAAATCAACTACTGTTCGTATTGCAATGTAATGTAGTTTGGTTAGTTTGCTATTCTTTGTTTCTAAATTACTAATGGTCTGTTTAGTGACTCCAATAAGATCACCTAAATCAGCACTTGTCCAATTTAAGATTTCTCAAAAAATAAAGCCTTTGAGGAGCTTCAAAACTATACTGGAATACCCCTAAAGCATCTAACCACTGTCAAATTTTTGAAATTTTGGTGAATAGCGATGTTTTGAAGTTTGATCAAGATTTTTTGGAAAATCCTGATGTTGTTTTTTTCTCTATCTATTTTTTTAAAACACAGAGAATCTGATATAATAAGCTATGTAGGTGTATTATTTTAATACATACAGAACTAAACAATTCCCCTATTTAGAATATATTGATTCAAATTTTATGAAATGAATCAGTAGATATCGTTCTGAAAAGCCTTGATATTACACTATTTTTAGTTCAACTGAAATCTATACTTTCCAAACCAGGCTTGAAAAAAGCTCGTAAAGCATCACAATTTAGTAAACGTTAAAACTTACTTACACTTATTGAAAGCATTTCGTCTAATACGAGATGCTTTTTTCTGGCTTAATTTTACAAATTGGGTAAATAAGAGTTAGAATTTGGCCAGAAATTATGATATAACTTAAGAAAGAAATCAAACGTCAAACGAAAAAGAAGGTTCTTTTCCCTAATGAGGAGGCTATGGAACGTTATTTAGTTACTCTGTTTGAAGATTATAATTTCAAGCAAAGTCAACGAATCCATTAAGGGTTTGGATAATGTTCTGACACACTTGAAAGCTTATTCTTGAAATCAAATTTGTTCTGGAGTAAAAAAAACCAGGGTTGAAACCCTAGTTGGAGAAAATATCGCATAAATCGCGATTGGTTGATAATAACATGAACTAATCAGAGTATCAATCAATTAGGTGATGAACTTATTATTGTAAAGATACTTTAGCTTGCGAAACTGTTCACTTCAATTGTGTGATTTTTACTGATTGTTCCATGCGACTAGAATGGCATCATTAGGATTTTTAGTAGTCATTTTACCATAAACTTGATCAAGCACTTCTTCGAAGGCTTGATGAGCTTTTTTCTTTATAGGATAAAGCCCATCGAGGACATTATCGAAGGCTGTGTGATTGAATTGTGTACGTGGTGTACCAAATATATTATCTAAGATATCATCAAAAGGAGTTTTAGTGTTTTCTATAAGTGATATGTTATTAGTTTGTGAAGGATGTGAAGGTGACGAATAGTTTTCCGAAGCACCAGATGTTGCATCCACCTGAGAGGTAACTGAGGAATTAATACCATTCACAGCAGATGTAAACTGTAGAAAATGCATCAGACAAGTATTAAAATAATCTTTTGTCGCTATATCTTTGATATTTCCTGCCTCGTCGAATGCTTCGCGTGCATAACCTAGGAGAAACTCATTGCCAGGCAATACCCAAGCATCTAGACCCGGAGACTGAAGAATCTCTTTGAGATGGAGTTGTGATCGTCCAGTTCCTAGTGGAGAATAAGAGGCACCAATAATATAAACAGGCTTTTTTAAAAAAGGATGTAAATCATACGATAACCATTCAAGGGCAGATTTTAAACATGAAGTGATAGTGTAATTATGTTCAGGACAGGCAATAAGAACACCATCGGCTGACTGTATTTTTTGGCTGACTTCTTGAATGATTGGGTAAGAACTTGTTTTTTTATTCTGACTAAAAAGAGGAAATGAAGCAAGTTCGATAATTTCTAAATGGAATTGTTGCTGGTAGTTTCTCTTTATCCATTGAAGTAATATACGGTTATATGAGTGTTTAGCGTTTGAACCGACTAAACCAACAAGTTTTATCATATTCAACTCCTATTTCTCTGATTGATAGCGATAAGTACGTACTTTATTTATGTTTTTTAGACGTAAGTCAGGATTTTGCTTTGAAACATTTACAAAAAGAAGAAAATGAGACATCTTTTTATCAAGGTTTTCACGAACCTGGGAGTTAAGTAATTCATTATTTTCATCAAAAGCTTCAAGTGAACGAGAGAGTAAAAAACCACTGTCTGCTTGAACTGCTGCCTGCAACTGAGGCGAGCGTAGAACATCTAGTAGATGATCTTGTGCACGACTGGTCCCTAAATTTCCGTATGAGGCTCCTACAATCATGGTTGGTTTTTCTAAGAGTGGAAAAGGTTCGAATGCTAGCCATTCTAGTGCATTTAGAAGTTGTGCAGGAACAGAATGATCGTATTCAGGTGTAACAAATAAAACGGCATCTGCCTCTAGTATTAGTTGTCTAAATGCATCAACTTTAGTATTTTTTTCCTCTAGCAAGTCTTTAGAGAACTGAGGGAGTTTTTCAATATCAAAAAAGGTAAAACTAGCTTGATTTTTGAATCTTTTTGAAAGGTAAACGGCTAATTTATGGTTTGTAGAACTTGGATGCTCTGCGCCGACTATTGTTATGATATTTAACATATAATTCTCCAGTACCTAAGAAGTTTTTGTTAATTGTATTATACTCTAAGGTTGCCATATAAAAATAAAAAAGTCATATCTAAATTCATGACTTTTTTTATCTTTTATAATGGATTGATTTGACTTGTTTCCCTGTATTCTGCCGGCGTTTTTCCGGTATAGGCCTTAAAGTTTCGATGGAAATTAGAGACCGCTTTGTAGCCTAGCTCTTCACTAATCACTTCGATAGATTTGGTAGTTAGACTAAGCTGTTCTTTTGCGTATTCTAACCGGATAGTGGTACGTAGTTCAACAAAAGAGAGTCCAAATAACTCTTGGCAGAGTCTTGAAAAATAATTAGGTTGATAGGAGAAGTGATGTGCAACTTCCTTTTGTGTCACTGTTTGTAAGTGTTCTGAGATGTATTTCATAATCATCCCAGATTGGCTTTCTTTTGATGCATGTTTAATCTTTGAATCTGGGAAAAGAGAGTTCAATTTGGAGACTTTACTCTCATGTTCACGCAAAAGCTCAGTAAATAGAAGCCCACAGATTTTTTGACTTTGAAATTGAACATATTGATCATTGTCTGTCGTTTCTTCTAGTTTTTCGATGACATTTAAGTAGGCGTGACAAACTTCGCTGTCTAAATGGGTGAACACAATTATTGAAGTTTGGTCATCTATAGGATTCATAAAGTCATGAATGAGTGCGTTATCTCCTACGGTAAATTGAGAAATGGGATTAGGAATATCGAAAATAGCATGGTGGACACGTAAGAGTAGAGGCGTTTGATCTAGTGACTCGACTCGTAGTGTGGTTGATTGGTTGAATAGGATAATATCGTAAGGCTTGTGGTGAGTAACTTTTTCTTGATAATATAAAGTGATATTAGAAAGTGTTTCAATAATATAAACCTGTTTTTGTTTATCTTTTAAGCTAGATTTAGGGAATTCAAGGGTTCGGTGCAAGCAATTTGAAATAGTGAACATAGAATCTCCAAAGGATATATTTCGTCACAAAAGAGGACAATTAGAACCATTTTTTTAGTCGTTTTTATCAAGTATAATTATAGCATAAAAAGAAAGTGAGACATTTCACATGGTTAAAGAATATAAGGTAGATGTTGTTGTCGCTGGTGCAGGAGGAGCTGGATTAGCCGCTGCTCACGCTGCTTCTAAAAATGGTCTTTCGGTCTTATTGCTTGAGAAACTTCCTCAAATTGGTGGAAATACTAAAATTTCCTCTGGTTTTTTTGCAGTAGACACAGAAGAACAAAGAGCTTTGGGATTAAAACTATCAACAAAGGAAGCAATTGATGAGCTTCAACGTCATAATCATTATTTGTCAAATGGAGCTTTACTTAAAAATATTATTGAGCATGCCAAAGAAACTCTTGAAGAAATTAAGTCTTTAGGAATGGAGATCGAGTTGAATAGAAATGAGAACACAACACAATTTGCTCATTTAGGGAACCCTTATCGTGGTGGGTCTTATCATATGTATATGAATAAGAATGAATCTTATGGACGGATTCAGGAAAGCTTAGAAAAACAAGGCGTACAAGTGGAATTCGGTGTAACGATGAAAAGTCTTATTCAGGATGAAAGTGGACGTGTTATAGGACTCCAAGCAGTAACAGAAACTGGTCAAGAAGTGCATGTTCATGCGAAGGCAAGCATCATTACAACTGGTGGTTTTGGTGGTGATAAACGACGAGTTGCTCAAGTAATGCGAACAATTAACTTAAGAACCTTAGGTGTTCCAAGTATGGGTGAAGGTCTTACCTCTATGGAACAAGTAGGTGGTGTTAATATTGATGGTGCCGCTCTCATCCATGCTGCACAAATGGCTGAATCTGTGGTGTCTCAGGAAACAAAAGGAAAACAATTGGCAGGGTTTAATGACTCTCCGCTTACTCAATTATTATTATCACCTCTATTATGGGTAGACCCACAAGGTGCACGATTTACAAATGAGGATGCTGTCTATGATACAGTTGAATGGTCTAATGCAGGATATGGAGTAGGTGGTAAATATTACTATGTGATGGACCGTGCTACACTAGAAGATTATTCAAAAGGAACTGACCTATTGATTTCTAAATCAGGTCCTGGTGCAAGCGATGCTAAGGGTGACTTCGTTGCCTTAGCGGACGAAGCAGTTAGTCAAGGAATTGCATTTAAAGGTGCTACACTAGAAGAACTTGCAGAAAATGCAGGTATGGATTTAGAAACTTTCGTGGATACCGTTTCAGAATATAATCAAATGGTGGCTAAGAAAGAAGATACGAGCTTTAGCAAATCTGAAGCATCTTTGAAATATAGTATCGAGGACGGCCCTTACTATGCTTTTATCGCTCAGGTTGTTTATTTGGGAACAGTGGGAGGAGTTCGTGTCGATAAAGATTTGCGAGTCCTTGACGCCTATAATAAGGTGATTCCAGGTCTTTATACAGGTGGTGCAAATGCAGGAGGCTATTATGCACCAAAAAATTACCCTGCCTACGAGGGGCTAGCTTCAGGCTTCTCTTGGACCTCAGGCTACTTAGCGGGACTTGCTGCTGTAAAGGATATTAAAAACAATATCTACTAGGAGAAAAAAGATGAATATGAAAAACAATATAAACCCGAGTTCTTGGACGTTTAAGATATCTTTACTATCTTTATCTATTTTGGCACAAACAGCCCCATCAGTTTCTATTGCAAATACTCAACTAGCACATTTATTCCCAGAACAGTCAACATCAGCTATTGAATTGATTTCAACATTGCCAAATTTCGGTGTTTTACTTTTGATTTTATTTTCAGAATCAATTGCTAAGCGTTTTGGAATTAAGCGTACAATAATGGCAGGGCTAACCATGTACCTTATTGGTGGTATCCTTCCTGCGTTTATTCCCAACTACTATGCATTTGTTGTTTTACGTTTACTTATGGGGTTTGGTATTGGTCTTTTTAATCCATTCTCAGTATCGTTGATGTATCGCTTTTATAAAGATCAAGAACTGACTGATATGTTGGGCTATCAAAATACGAGTCAGAATCTTGGAAATGCAGGATTTGGTTTCTTACTTTCTGCTTTAATTATTGCTGGATGGAACGTGGCTTACATGGGGTTTGCGATTGGCCTTATTCCCTTAATTCTCTTTGGAGCTTTTGTCATGATACCAGAAGATAAACCGAAGGAAAGAGACAGTGGACAAGTTCAATCTAAGACAAGACTAAAGGATTCAATCAATACACATATTATTTTACTAGCATTGTTGTTTATGGCTGTCTTTGCGATGTTCTTGATGATGACTATTAAAATGGCATTACTAGGTGAAGAAACAGGCCTTATTACTCCTTCAACAGCCGCTTCAATTCTTGCCTCATTAGGTTTATCATCAATGATTGCCGCCCCATTCTTTGGTAAGTTAAGTAAATTCTTTGGGAATTTTATCCTTCCAATCTCCTTTAGTGGAATTGCATTAGCTTTCTTTATTGTATCGCATGCTAAAAATGTGGGTATGCTTACAGCAGGTGTAGTAATTGCAGGATTATTCTTTGGATGGGTATTCCCACAAGCTTTCCTACGAGTATCTCAAGTAGCTCCTAGAAATGGTGGTACTTTAGCAACATCAGTTGTTTTAATGGGAATCAATTTTGGAGCAGCTTTTTCAGCGATTATTATCAACTATATTGCAGGTTTATTTGGTTTCACAACTGCTGCAGGAGTGTTGACAATGTGTGGTATCGGATTTGTGATTCTTGCGATATTTGAGTTTATTTACACCTTTTTTGATCAACGTAAGGTTAATTAAATATCATAAACTGAAATTTAACTGTTTTGAATCTTTACGGGTAGTGTACAATAAGTTGTGTAAACACAAAAAGGAATAAATCCGTTATAGTAGAGTTGCGAAAC
>OKRY01001199.1_pt1 | contig 21421 bp, 18 predicted proteins | sample 1601121 | NCBI WGS metagenome assembly OKRY01 (sample SAMEA3541546, study PRJEB24748) | human gut metagenome | biome: human gut; feature: human-associated habitat; material: faeces | place: China | collected 2012
CATCAATCAGGCTCATGCCTATGCGCTGGAGCAGGGCACCTTTGACCAAAAGGTGCGCAAAGGTATTGCCTTTGATATGTCGTGTGAGTGAGAGGCTCACAAAGTTGGGGCAGCAACGTAATAAACCAGAGAATGATAGGCGGCTGTGGTTGACACAACCGCCTATTTACGTGGAGAGGACATGATCTATGAATCAACAGAAAAGCTTCTGAGGACAGCTATTTTGGAATATGACAAACTAGCTGGAAGGGAGTTTCTAATTGGCTGCGGAGTTGGGAAAAACCATCCGACAGAGTGTATCATTTTACGTATTAATGAGCATAATTTCTGGCATTTATTGGGGTGCCAGATTGATAAATCAAAATCTGAAGAGATAAAAAAACATAATCTATACGAGATGTGCAAGAAAGGACAATCGGTCCGAAATTACCTTGTCTATACGAAAGATCATCAATCCTGTGTTGAAAAGAGCAGGACATTTCTGAAAATCTTCCATTTTGTGGAAAAAGCACGACAAATTCGAATTAGTTCTACGGGCAATACCCCTGATTATTATAAATTTAAATTGGTACATGGAAATGCATATGGAATTATAGGGTATGACCATGATAAGAGCGAAAAAGATAAGAAAATATGGATACCTAAATCAACTCAGTCAAAATCAGTGGGAAGTTTCCAAAAGGAAAGTAAGAAAATTTATTTCATTTTAAGCAGAAAGATACATAGCAATGTATTTACCGTATTAGAATATGAAGCAGTGGGTGGATTATATATGAAATTGAAAGAATGTCTGCCAAAAGAATATAAGATAAATATTTCAGAAATGTCAAATAATGGTTCCAAAGACAAAACGAAATTAGAGATGGAACAGGAAAGTAAGAAAAATGATGGAAAAAACCGCCCCAATATCTTATAATGAAAGAAGTACATGAAGAAAAGTGTGAAAATAGGTATCAAAAATAAAGCAGATATGGGAGAGCAGGGTTGAAGCAGTTTAGAGTGGTGGCAGAAACAGACAGAAATTACCCGATGGGGCTTACAATTGATGGAAAGAGGATTCATGTGTCGGTGAAATGGCCTGGGAGTGCCTGTGCTCTGGTGTTGACGGAGGAGCAGGGGGAGACGGCTGTATTTGAGATGGCTCCGGAGCTTCGGCAGGGGGATGTGTGGAACCTGACATTGGAGACAGACCGGCAGATCAAAGGCTGTTTTGTTTATGGCTTTCAGACAGAACAGGGATGGCTTCCGGACCCTTATGGAAGAGTGCTTCGTGGACGGGAGATCTGGGGAGCGGAGACAGGTTTTAAGAGAAAGCTGGAGACAGTTGCCGGACAGACCGTGTTTGAATGGGGAGAGGACAAGCGTCCTCAGATCCCCTATGAGGATTGTGTGATCTATAAGGCCCATGTCCGTGGTTTCACGAAGCATCCAAGTTCTCATGTCCGTGACAGAGGGACATTCCGGGCGGTGATGGAGAAGATCCCGTACATGAAGGAACTGGGCGTGACTACGCTGGAACTGATGCCGGTGACAGAGTTTAATGAGGTGCGGGAAGAGACGGAAGCGCGGATGGTGAAGTTACCTGTGGATAACCAGCCGCCTAAATTAAATTACTGGGGATACGGCGACAGCTTTTTATTTGCCCCCAAGGCTTCTTACAGCTCCGGCAGACGCAAGCACCCGGATACAGAACTGAAAACTTTGGTCAGAGAGCTTCATAAGAATAACATGGAGTTAGTTCTGGAGCTGTACGTCAGCGGAAAAGAAGATCCGTCCATGGTGCTGGATGCTGTCCGTTACTGGGCGAGAGAATATCACATTGACGGCATTCACCTGGTAGGTGATGCGCCCTTAAAGCTGATCGGGCAGGACCCGTATTTAAGCCGCCTGAAGCTGTGGGCGGAATACTGGAATGGGGTGGACGAGGGAAGCCACCGTCATCTGGGCTGGTACAATGATGGCTTTTTAAGAGATATGCGCCAGGTATTAAAGGGCGATGACGGAGGCTTAAACCGTCTGGCTTACCGGGCAAAGTTAAATCTGGAAAATAGCGCTGTGATCAATTATATGGCTGGAACCAATGGTTTTACGCTGGCAGATATGGTTTCTTATAATGAAAAGCACAATGAAGCCAATGGCGAGCGTGGAAAAGACGGTCCGGAGGAAAATGACAGCTGGAACTGTGGCGCAGAAGGGCCGACCAGGAAAAGGAAAGTGCTGGAGCTTCGCAAAAAACAGATGAAAAATGCGGTGCTGATGCTGTTTTTCAGTCAGGGAACGCCCATGCTTCTGGCTGGTGATGAATTTGGCAATTCCCAGTCCGGCAATAACAATCCTTATTGTCAGGACAATGAGATCACATGGCTGAACTGGAACCAGCAGAAGAGCAATGCGGAATTTTACCGGTTTGTAAAAGCAAGCATTGCCTTCCGCAAGGCGCATCCGGTTTTTCATCAGGTCAAACCGCTTCTTGGTATGGACAGTTTAGGCTGCGGCCAGCCGGACATCTCCTGTCATGGGATGAAAGCATGGCAGCCGGATTTTTCTGATTCCTGTCACCAGCTTTCCATCATGTATTGCGGAGAGTATGGACACAAGAAAGACGGAACCAGGGACGAGGATTTCCTTCTGATCTACAATATGCACTGGGAGCCGCATTCATTTGCCCTGCCTAAGCTGCCGAAGGGACGCCGTTGGCATCTGGTGGTGGACACCGGGCGGAAGGAATCAGAGAATTTCCGGGAGAATGGAAATGAACTAATGTTAGAAGAGCAGATGACCTATGAGGCGGAGCCACGTTCCATCGTAGTCCTCATGGGAAAGATGCACCCGGAGCTGGAAGAAGAGTCAAAAGCGAGAAGAACGCGGCGGGAAAAACATAAAAACAGAGTATCAACAACGAAAGGACAGACACCATGAAACAATATGATTACGTGATCGTAGGAAGTGGGCTTTTTGCCGGAGTCTGGGCATATTTAGCGAACAAACAGGGTAAGAAATGCCTGGTGATTGAAAAAAGAGACCATTTAGGCGGCAACATCTACTGTGAAGATGTGGAAGGTATCCATGTCCACAAATACGGCGCCCACATTTTCCATACCAGCAACCGGGAGGTATGGGATTTTGTCAACAGTCTGGCAGAATTTAACCGCTACACCAACAGCCCGGTGGCTAACTACAAGGGCGAGATGTACAACATGCCATTTAATATGAATACTTTCAGCAAGATGTGGGGCATTTCGACTCCGCAGGAAGCGAAAGACATCATTGCCAGCCAGCGCTCCAGTATCACAGGCGAGCCTAAGAACTTAGAGGAGCAGGCCATCAGTCTGGTAGGCGTGGACATTTATCAGAAGCTGGTGAAGGGCTACACCGAGAAGCAGTGGGGAAGAGACTGTAAGGAGCTTCCGGCCTTTATCATCAAACGGCTTCCGGTCCGTTATACTTATGACAATAACTATTTTAACGATCTATACCAGGGAATCCCCATCGGCGGTTATAATGTGATCATCGATAAGCTATTTGAAGGCTGCGATGTGGAAACCGGCGTGGATTATCTGGAAAATAGGGAGAAATATGATGCATTAGGAGATTGTATCGTGTATACAGGAACCATTGATTCCTATTATGGCTATCAGTATGGAAAACTGGAATACCGCAGTCTGCGTTTTGAGTCCCAGGTGCTGGACACCGATAACTATCAGGGTGTTGCGGTGGTCAACTACACCGACCGGGAAACTCCATACACCAGAGTGATCGAGCATAAGCATTTTGAATTCGGAACACAGCCAAAGACTGTGATCACCAGAGAGTATCCGGCAGACTGGGAAGAAGGCATGGAGCCGTACTATCCAGTTAATGATGAGAGGAATCAGGATCTTTACAGCCGGTATGCAAAACTGGCTGAGAAAGAGGAGCGGGTGATCTTTGGCGGACGTCTGGCAGAATACAAATATTATGACATGGATAAGGTGATCTTATCTGCCCTGGAACGGGCGAAAAAGGCCGGATTATAAGGAACTGAATAGAAAAAAACGGATTAATAAGAAAAAATAGATTTATGTATTAGAAAACACGATAGAATAATAGTAGAATTTTGCATAAATTTGTTTTATAATATTTGTTCGTGAGTTTTCATGATAAAGAATATCATGACCGGATACTAGAGAGGGAACAGTGCTTATGAAACCAATTTTGGAAGTACGGAATCTGACAAAGATTTATGAGGGCGGTGTGCTGGCCAACCATGAAGTGAATTTCAGCGTGGAAGAAGGAGAGATTCATGCGTTGGTAGGCGAGAATGGAGCCGGTAAAAGTACACTGATGAAGATGCTTTATGGAATGGAGAGTGTCACCTCCGGCCAGATTTTTCTGCGCGGAGAAGAAGTGCATTTTAACTCCAGTAAGGATGCGATCGATCATGGCATTGGTATGGTGCATCAGCATTTTATGCTGGTTGATTCCCTGACCGGTGCAGAGAATATGATGCTGGGCGTGGAGCACCTGCCATTTGTGGTAAATAAAAAATCTGATATTCAGATCACAGAGGAGATTGCCAGACAGTACAATTTTGAGATTGATGCGACCCGCCGTGTCCGCGACATGAGCGTTGGTATGAAACAGAAGCTGGAGATCTTAAAGATCCTGTACCGTGGTGCGAAGATCATTATTCTGGACGAGCCGACTGCAGTTTTAACACCACAGGAGACCGAGGAGCTGTTTGACCGTCTGATCGGGTTAAAGAAAAAGGGAATGACCATTATCTTTATTTCCCATAAATTAAAAGAGGTAAAACAGATCAGTGACCGGATTACCGTCTTAAAGAGCGGCCATACAGAAGGGACTTACCGGACCGATGAGGTGACGGAGGAAGATATTTCCCGACTGATGGTAGGTCGTGTGATCTCCTTTGATTATGATAAGAAAGAGCTGCATCCGGACAAGGAACTGCTCCGGGTAGAGAATCTTCATTACCGGGATAAATTCGAGGTCAGCAAGCTAAATGGTGTGTCTTTTACCTTGAAGAATAAAGAAATCCTGGGAATTGCCGGAGTCGATGGCAACGGTCAGAGTGAACTGATCTCTATTATCACAGCCGGAATCCGGTGCAGTCAGGGAAAAGTTTATCTGAAGGGAAAAGATGTGACCCATGATTCCATCGGTGAGATCCGTAAGACCGGACTGGCTTATATTCCGGAGGATCGTATGTATGATGGCTGTGCGGAGAGCATGTCCGTGGCAGAGAATCTGGTGGTTTCCAATATTGACAGCTTTGCCAATCAGTTGAAGGTGATCAATACCAAGAAGATGCGGGAACACTGCATTCAGCTGATCAAAGAGTATAAGGTAAAAACCCCTTCTGAAAAACAGAAGATCAAGAGCCTTTCCGGTGGTAATATCCAGAAGGCCATTGTAGCCAGAGAGTTCAGCAGCGGAAGCGATGTGCTGATCCTGGATCAGCCAACACGAGGCGTCGATATCGGAGCGATTTCCTTTATCCATTCCAAGATTTTAAGCATGCGTGAGGCGGGAAAAGGAATCCTGCTGATTTCTGCGGACTTGAATGAGCTGCTCTCCTTAAGCGACCGGATTCTGGTTATGCACAAGGGCAATATTGTGGCAGAGCTGGACAACCGGAAGAAAGAGGTCAGTGAGAAAGAACTTGGTCTCTATATGCTGGGAATTAAGACACAGGAGGGCATGGGCAAATGAAAAAGACAGGACAGAAAACAGATTATGTGATGAAATATTTCAGCGTGATCCGTATCATCAGTGCCATTGCCATTGCGTTGCTGATCGTATTTGCCATCATTTTTATGGTAAGTGATCAGCCGGTATTTGCGATCCGCAAGCTGGTACTTGGGCCGCTGGAGACAAAGAGAAGCTTCTTTAATGTGCTGGAGAGAGCGGTTCCACTGATTTTCTCCGGACTGGCATTGAATATCATTTTACGAAGCGGCGTGTTCAGTATCGCAGCAGATGGATCCTTCTATATGGGCGCTGTTGTGGCGACAGCTATGGCGGTGAAGATCCAGTTACCGAACATTGTACATCAGTGTGCACTGATTCTGGCAGCAGCGATCGTTGGCGGACTGATCTCCATGCTGCCGATTATTTTTGAAAAATATACCCGTGTGAATGCGACGGTGCTTTCTATTATGTTTAACTCCATTTTTTACTATGTGGGTTATTCCATCGTCAGCGCTTACCTGCTTGAAAAGACCGGCCAGTGGGGCAGCTCCTATTTCCTGGATACCGCAAGACTGGGCAATCTGATCAAGGGAACCAGCATGAACTGGGGATTTGTGATCATGATCGCTACGGTATTCTTCGTGGTGTTCCTGATGGAGAAGACTTCCTTCGGTTATAAGGTAAGAGTCACCGGTATTAACAGTGCATTTGCGAAAAATGCCGGTATTAAGACAGGAAAAGTAATTTTGACAGCCTCCTTTATCAGTGGTCTGATCGCTGGTATGGGTGGTGCAGTGGAGATGGTCGGTATGTACAAACGTTTCCAGTGGCAGACCAGTGTCAACTACGTCTGGGATGGTCTGATGGTACATATGTTAGCCAATGAGAATCCGTATTTCATTCCGGTGACAGCGTTCTTTATCGCATATCTGCGTATCGGTGCAGAGATTATGTCCCGTGCGACAGATCTGGATAATGAGATCGTTGCGTTCCTCCAGTGTATCGTGATTCTGCTGGTAGGTGCAGAGCGGTTCCTGGCTGTGATCAAGAAGAGAAAAGAACAGAAGAATGCACTGCTTCAGGCGCAGGAAGCATCTGAGAAGGAGGTATAAGCAGTATGGAATTTCTGATTTCTCCAAATTTTTGGTCTTCCGTGCTTGCCAGTACTACACCGGTTCTGTTAGCAACGCTGGCAGCCAATATTATGACAAAGGCAGGCATGTTCAACCTGGGTATTGAGGGTACGATGCTGATGTGTGCCCTGGCAGGTGTCCTTGCCAGTGCGTTTACAGGAAGCCTGTTCCTAGGCGCGCTTCTTGGCGTACTCCTGGGAATCTTAGTTTCCTTTGTTTTAGGTTATTTCATTTTGAAGATGAATGCGCCGATGAACGCCTGTGGTGTTGCGATCAACTTAGCGGCAACTGGTGGCACCGTATTTATTCTGGCGATGGTGTGTGGAAGTAAGAACAACTCCACTTCAATCGTCAGCGCAAGCTTTCCGAACATCAATATCCCGATTTTAAAGGATATTCCGGTTCTGGGACAGATCTTATCCGGTCAGAACTTTGTAACGTATTTAAGCTGGATCTTCGTGGCACTGACGGCCCTGATGCTGTATGGCACCAGACTTGGCGTGAATATCCGTGCAGTTGGTGAGAATGAGGAAGCAGCACGTTCCGCAGGAATCAACGTTCTGTTAACCAAATTCATCGCGCTGGCGCTGTGCGGCGTGTTCTGCGCGTTTGGCGGTATGTATCTTTCTATGGGAGCGATGCACTCCTTTACTGCAGGAATGGTTTCCGGGCGCGGCTTTATGTCCCTGGCTATGGATGCCATCGCCCAGGGCAATCCATTGATTGGATGCGCAAGTTCCTTCCTGTATGGATTTTCCGATACGATCACCGTGTACTTACAGCTTTACAGTAAACTGGATCTGAAGCTGATCAGTGCATTTCCATATGTGTTTATTTTAGTTGTTTTGATGATCATCCAGGCTTGCCGCAAGATGATCGAGAGCAGAAAGCAGAGAAACCTGGGTTAAGACTTAAGGCGCTTTGTCGATAACAATTCATTTTTAAAGGCATCAAATGCCGGAAAGGGGAAACATGGCACAGGAGTATTATGATCCATGGTCAAACACAAAGACCAAACATGGTCTGGACGCAGATCTGGTGATTTCTGCACTGCAGAAATGCATTAGAAGAGGAGACGAGGCTACAGCAATGCGTATGGCATATGAGCTGTATGTAACTTCTACATTTCACGAGGAGAAGATGTGGAACCGTCTTTTAGTAATTCCGATCGAGGATATTGGTTTTGGCGATCCGATGGCAGCTGTTATTGTGAAGAATTTAAACGATCTGCGTAAAGAGTTCGCTTATGGTGACGGCGACCGTTCTATTTTCTTCCTGTATGCGATCCGCTACTTATGCAAGTGCAAAAAAGAGCGTTCCACAGACCATATTAAGAACATCATTATGAGAGAATCTGAGAAAGGTCAGGTTCCGGAAATCCCGGATTATGCGATTGATATGCATACCATCAAGGGAAGAGCCATGGGAAGAGATGTATTCTTCTTCTTAGACGAGGCAAGCAAGGTAATGCCACAGTGGGAAGGCTACGATGATTCCTATCGTCAGCAGCTGTATCAGATGTGCAAGGAAGAGGCAGAGGCTGAGAAAAACGAAAAATAAGTAATGGCTGATATGACATTACGAAATAAGCATGTGGTAACTTTCGCTGCGGATGCAGCGGTTACAAAATACAAGAAAACCAAGATATAAAATCAGGAGGACATTATGAAAAAAGTTATGGCAACCATGCTGGCAGCAGCAACAGCAGCAACCATGTTAAGCGGATGTGGCAGCAGCAACAGCGGATCTACTGAGACAAAAGCAGCAGAGACTACTGCAGCAGCAGAGTCCGGAGCAAAGGCAGAAGAGACAACTGCAGCTGATGCAGCAGCAGACGGCGAGAAAAAAGAGATCTATCTGCTGATCAGGGCAAGAGGCGATTTATCTTACTGGGACAGCATGGCAGACGGAGCAGATAGAGCAGCTGTTGATTTTGCAGATCAGGCAAATGTACATGTGATTGAGACAACTGCTGATAATCAGGCAAACTTAACTGCTATGTATGAGGCTGCTGACAAGGGCGCTGATATGATCATCACCGCTGGCGACTTCATCGACAACATGGTAACTGTAGCAGAAGAGTATCCAGAAATCTCTTTCCTGATGGTAAATGAGAAGATGGAAGGCTATGATAACGTATATGCGATCGACTTTTCCACAAGCCAGGCTGGCTTCTTAGCAGGTATCGCAGCAGCAGACGTTGCTTCCCAGGGACTTGAGGGAACATCCGGTAATAAGACAGTTGGTTTCATCGGTGGTATGGATGAGGTTACTGTTATCGAGGAGTTCTTCATCGGCTATATCCAGGGTGTAAAATACTATGATCCAGAGACTACAGTTGTATACAACTATGTTGGTGACTGGGGCAACCCAGACAAGGGTAGAACCCAGGCTTTAGCTCAGTACAACGATATGAATGCAGATGTGATCTTTGCATGTGCAGGTGGTTCCGGTAACGGTGTTCATCAGGCAGCTTCCGAGGTTGGCAAATATGTCATCGGTGTTGACTCTGACCAGTCCGCAACCTACACAGAGCAGCCAGAGATCCAGAAGACCTTCGTAACTTCTGTATTAAAGAAGATGGGTAACGGTATCTACAAAGTAATCGGCGACTTCTTAAACGACGGTACTCTTCCTTATGGTAAATACGAGATCTTTGGTCTTGCTGAGGATTCCGTAGGTATCGTAGAGAACGATCTGTATGATCAGTACGTATCCGATGCTGGTAAAGCAATGATCGAAGAGGCTAAGAAGGGTATTGCTGATGGCTCCATCACTGTTGAAGGTGCAATCGGTAAAGAGCAGAGCGAGATCAAGGCTGAGATCGAGGAACTGTTAGCGAAGTAATTGATTTGCAGAAATTGCTTGAGCAAGCGTGTTTCATGAAAATGGAATAACAGAAAAATATGAATATGCCCGGTGGGAGCCAGAAATAACTGGTTCCGCCGGGCATATTTTCATTTTTCAACTTTTTGTTGCAATTTTTGATTTTTGACGTTTAAATGAAGACTTTTTTGTAAAAAATCGCTATACTTACAAGAGAGAGGCAAAGGGGGACATCGTATGAAGACTGGAAGAGTAAGAAGAACGATGCTGTATTCGCTGACACTTCCTTATCTAATTGTAGGTATGGTGGTGATCATTTATTTTGGATATCGGTGTTATGCACAAATTCATTTTATGAATCAGAAATTTGAGGAAGAAGATCAGAATGTATTATCAAAGGCAGCTAGGGAATTGGATTATCTTATTGATGATATGAATCAGCTAACTTTGGAGATAGAGCTGAATGACAGACTGATGCGCCCTTTGAATATTGGAATCAATCGGGATGGTGAAGATAATTATCATATTGCCATGGCTTGCCGGGAATTGCAGGGAATTAAGAAATTTAATAATTTAATCGAGGATGTTTTTGTATATTACCGCAAATCAAATCTTTTTTTAAGAGGGATTGGAATTGGAGATGAATATCGGATCTGGAATGATTATTCGGAAAATCAGGTCATTCCATTTGATCAGTGGAAAGGAAATTTGAGTATTCAAGATTTCTTTGGAACTTTGATAAGTGTAGGGGACGCAATTTATTACATTAAGACAGTTCCATTTAATGATGAAGAGGAAAATTGTAATATTATTATTAAAATCAATGAAAAGAGATTTTCAGAAAATATCAATAGCTTTACAGTTGAAAATGAAAGAGAAATTGTAATTGTGGATCCGTCTTTTGAAATTATCAAGACGAATTATCATCTGGATGAATCGTTATTAAATGACGTGCAGGCTTTTTTAACAACTTCAGAAGAGAAAAAATGGACAGATACTTCAAAAATAAAGCAATCTGAAGAGGAATATGTGATTACCTATATCCACGAGGATGAAGAGAAGCCGTATTATGTGATTGTATCAAAACTTTCCCAGGTGAGAAAACAACAGACGTATGTATTACTTATGTATGTCAATGGAATTGTTGTTTTGGGAATACTTTTATTATATGGCTTACATTTAATGGAAAAAAATTATAAGGATATTCGGCAGGTTGCAGAACGATTAATGAAAGCAAGTGGAAAAGAGATGAAAAAGGGGGATTCGGAACTTGACTACATTAACCTTGCGATAAATGGTATGGAAGAAATCATCCAGAATCAAGAAGATATGGTTGTGGATCATTGTGTGAGAAGGGCGATTTATGGACTGATTGAGAATGGAGATAAGAATTACAAGCAGCTATTAAAGAATGAAACAATCATGTGTAACGGTCTTAATATCATTGCGATCTTTGAAAATATGGCGGGCAGAAATAACGAAGTGAAAGAGATCAAATTAAATCTTTTTATTATAGAAAATGTCTTAAAAGATGTTTTAGATGGACAGATGAAATACCGGGTAATTCCGTTATGCGATTGGGAGATTGTAATCTTAAGCAGAGAAACTACGGAAGGAGAGACCTACGATGATATAAAAAAACGTCTTCAAAATGTTAGAAATTATCTAAAAGAGTCATTGGAACTAGATTATGCGGTTAGTATGTCTGATGAGGTGTTAGGAATAGGACAGCTATCTTCTGCATATCGTGATGCAGTGCGGGCAATTGAGACAGCAAGAATTGTGGGAGATGGTCATGTGATCAGTAGTAGAACTCTTCAGGATAATACAGATCTGTTGGATGAGATGGATACTTATGAAAAACGGTTGGAAAATATGATCCGGTCTGGTCAATATGAGAAAGCAGTGGGAACAATGAACACTCTTTTGAATCAGGCGTTTAAGGAAACTGCGGTATCGCCGGAAACTGGAAAGATTGTGATATTGAACCTGATCAAATTAGTCAACCGTTTGAAAAAAGAGTATGGATGCGCAGGACGGCTGAATGCAATGGTAATATTAAAACATGGCGGTTCTGTTCATGAAATCCGGGAAAATTTAGACATAGAGATTAGGCAGTTGTGTGAATATTATACGGCAGATGAAAGTGAGACAAGACGGGAACAAATTAAGCAGTATGTGTCAGAACATTATTCAGATATTAATCTGAATGTTGCAATGATTGCAGAGGCATTTAATTTAAATGCAACATATCTGTCGAGATACTTTAAGGAAGAAACTGGAGAAAATTTATTAAGTTATGTAAATCGATATCGAATCGAACAGGCGAAAAAGTTGTTGGATACAACTGATGAAACCGTAACGGTGATTGCCAGTCAGACGGGATTTATTAATATTGCCTCCTTAATCCGGACATTTAAAAAGTATGAGGGAATTACCCCAGGACAGTATAAGGAGAAACAATTGCTAAAAAGTTAGAAAATGATAAAAGAACTAGAAAAATGAACAGTAAAAAGTTAAAAAATGAATCATAAAGTAAGAAAACAATTCTATGAAAAGCCTGAAGACTGCAGTATAGTGAAATCAACCGAAACAAACGTACACAAGGAGGAGATGGGATGAAACTAAAGAAGTTAGTAGCATTGGGGCTTAGTACGGGATTGGCAGTGAGCAGTCTGGCGGCATGCGGACAGAAATCAGAACCTGCTGCAACCAAAGGGGAAAGTGTCAGCACGGAAGCTGCGAAAGCAGAGACGTCTGGAAAGGAAGAAGCAAAGGCTGAGGCCGGAGGTAAATTCACTTACTGGGTAGAAATGAACGGAAATGCAGCTACCGTAGTAAAAGATTATGGTGAGATTGAGTATTTTAAACAGCTACAGGATATTACCGGAGTACAGATTGAATTTATGCATCCACCGGCAGGACAGGCAAAAGAACAGTTTAAACTGTTGATCGCTTCCAGAAAAGATCTTCCAGATGTGATTGCGGCAGACTGGTTGACCATGTATCCAGGCGGACCAGAGAAAGCAGTAAAAGATGGTATTATCATTGATCTGAATGATTACATTGATCAGTTACCTAATTATAAAGCATTCTTAGAGTCCAATCCAGATTATGCAAAACAGGCAGTGACAGATGAAGGAACTTTATTTGGCTTCCATGGAATCAATGTGGATACGGAACACCCAAGTGATGCAGGTTTGATTGTTCGCCAGGACTGGCTGGATGATCTGGGACTTAAAGTGCCAGAAACCATTGATGAGTGGGAAAATGTATTAAGAAAGTTTAAAGAAGAGAAAGGTGCGACTGCTCCATTTACGGTATTGCTTTCTAATTTCCTGACACACAACGGATTTAATTCTGCATATGGTGTTGGCAATGACTTTTATCTTGATGATGACGGCAATATCCAGTATGGTCCGATTCAGCCTGCATACAAGGATTATCTGACAATATTAAATAAATGGTATAAAGAAGGCTTGATTGATCCAGATTTTGCATCCATTGATAACAAGACCATTAGTTCTAATATGATCAATGGTAAATCTGGTGTTACCTGGGCTTATATCGGATCAGGTATGGGAACCTGGACAAATGCGGCAACGGAAGAGGGGTACAAACTGGCAGGTTGTGCTAACCCTGTATTAAATAAGGGCGATGAAGGAACTTTTACCGGAAGATATAAACATAAAGTCATGATCACAGCTGCAGTAACCACCAATGCTAAGAATCTTGATGGTATTTTAAAACAGTTTGATTACCTGTATACAGAAGAAGGAAAAATGCTGAAGAATTTCGGTATTGAAGGCGTTCACTACAATATGGTGGACGGAAAACCTGTTTATACCGATCTGATTCTGAAGAATCCAGATGGGCTTTCTGTATCAGAGGCCATGGCAAAATATATCCAGTGCAGTTATCCGGCAGCAGGAATGGTAAACCTTCCAGAATATCAGGAGCAGTATTATGCACTTCCAGAACAGAAGGAAGCATCTGTTAACTTCAATACATTTGCAGAAAATGCAAAGAAGCACGTATTGCCGCCAATTACTGCGAACTCCGATGAGAGCAAAGAACTGGCTAATATTATGTCCCAGATTGAGATTTACAGAGATGAATCTATTGTGGCATTTATCACAGGTGCTACTTCTTTAGATGAGTTTGATAATTTCGTGAAAGAAATCAATAATATGGGAATTGAAAAAGCTATTGAAATTAAAAAAGCTGGATTAGCGCGTTATAATGCACGTTAAAATGTGATTCTAAGGGCTGCTGCAAGATTGCAGCGGCCCTTGAATGTTAGGATGAGGTCCTATTTTTTAGGAAAGAGGAAAACTATGGGGGAAAAAATCAAGAAGAAGATTGGCAGGGAGTGGAACAGAAACAAATACCTTTATTTCCTGTGCCTGCCGTTCTTAATCTATTATATTCTATTTCATTATGGTCCAATGAGTGGGCTTTTGATGGCGTTTCAGGATTATAGCATTGTAGACGGGATTTGGAACAGCCCATTTATTGGATTTGAGAATTTTATCCGTTTTTTCCAGAGCCAGTATTTTGTTCGTTTGGTAAAAAATACACTTCTTTTAAGCATTTATAATATTGCATGGGGCTTCCCGGCACCGCTAATTCTGGCGCTTCTTTTGAATGAGGTCAGAAACCAGAGATTTAAGAAGGCGGTGCAGACGATCACTTACCTTCCACATTTTATTTCTCTGGTCGTTGTCTGTGGTATGTTGACACAATTTTTATCCAGAGATGGATTTATTACGAATATTCTGGTGCATCTTGGCGTTATGGAGCCAACAAACCTTTTAGGAGAAAAACAGTATTTTCGCACCATTTATATTGCCAGTGGTATTTGGCAGGAAATTGGCTGGGGAACCATCATTTATCTGGCGGCACTATCAGGAGTAGATGAACAGCTATATGAGGCTGCAAGAATTGATGGGGCTAACCGTTTTCATTGTATGACGAATATTACATTGCCATCCATTGCACCGACCATTATCATGCTTCTGATTTTAAAGGTTGGAAAAGTTATGAGTGTAGGATTTGAAAAGATTATTCTTTTATACAATCCACAGACTTATGAGGTGGCAGATGTACTTTCCAGTTATATTTACCGCTATGGTCTTGGAGGAAGCTTTGACTATGGGTACACAACTGCAATTGGTATGTTCTCTTCAGTGATTAATTTTATTCTTGTTATTTCGGCTAATAAGATCAGCAAAAAACTGACAGAGACCGGAATCTGGTAAGGAGGGGAGACTATGAAATATAAAGGCTCTTTGGGAAGCCGCATTTTTGATGTTGTCAATGTCGTAGGACTTACCCTTATTATGGTAGTCACTTTGTATCCGGTTATTTATGTTGTGTTGGCTTCTGTCAGTGATTCTAATCGACTGCTGGCCTATACAGGACTTTTAGTAAAGCCATTGGGATTTAATACAGCGGCATATGCAGCAGTAATTAAGAATCCGAATATTTTGTCTGGCTATATGGTAACAATCTTTGTAGTAGTTGTAGGAACCATATTAAATATTTTAGCAACATCGGTATCTGCGTTTGTACTGACGAGAAAGCGTTTTCCGTTTCGCATTCCATTTACGCTGATGGCGGTATTTACCATGTATTTCAGTGGAGGTATGATTCCGAGATATTTATTTATTAATGACACATTAGGTTTAGGAAATACGGTATGGGCCTTGATTCTGCCAGGTATGATCTCCACTTATAATATGATCATTATGAAAAATAACTTTGAATCGATTCCTGATAGTCTGGAGGAATCAGCCAGAATGGACGGAGCCAATGATATCGTAATTCTTTTTAAGATTGTACTGCCATTGTCAAAAGCAATTTTAGCAGTTATGGTTCTAATGTATGGTGTTAGTCACTGGAACGCCTGGTTTGATGCCATGCTATTCATCAGAAAACGGGATCTGTATCCACTTCAGATTATTTTAAGAGAAATTTTGATTGCCAATTCGACGGACAGTATGATGGCAGGAAGTGGAATGAGCAGTGATGTGGAGGCAATCGGTGAAAGTATTAAATACGCAACGATTGTAGTTGCTACAGCACCGATTTTATGTGTTTACCCGTTTATTCAAAAATACTTTACTAAAGGTGTTATGCTTGGTGCCGTGAAAGGATAGAGAATGATGGAAAAGAAACCAAATGTAATAATTATTATGGCGGATCAATTAAGATATGATATGCTGGAAAAAGGAATCACACCAAATATTCAGCAGATAGCGGAAGATGGAGTAGTCTTTAATAACTGTTATTGTGCTTGTCCATTATGTGTCCCGGCTCGTGGCGCATTCTTTACGGGAACTTATCCAGGAAATAATGGAAGTATGATCAATCCATGGGCACCGGTAGATCGGTCTTATGGAATGGTGAAGAAAGAGTTTGATAATTTGTATACGTTGATGGAAAATCAGTGGAACAGCATTCATGCAGGAAAACAGCATTTGTATACAGAAGGGGAAAAGCTGGAATGTCGTGAAAATAGTCCAACAAAGTTTGCTGCTACCGATGATACATACTTTCAGCACTTGAAAGCTGAAGGAAGAAGAAAGCCAGGAGGGCCAGAATTTCGGACGCTAGTTCCAGAGATGGCAGAGGGAAAATATACCCGTGCGGTCAGCTATTCCATTCCGACAACAGGTTGTTATGAAGAAGGTTATGAACATTTCTATGATGGATTTTACACAGAAAGAGCGTTGGCGGCTTTAAAAGAACGGGATACATCGAAACCATTGTTATTAAATATGATGTATCTGGCACCCCATCCGCCATTTGATATTCCGGAACCATGGTATTCCAGGTTTGAAAAGGCAGAAGTTTCAGAGAATGTGGGAATCTGGTATGATAGACAGTCTCCTTTGCAGATGTATAATCTGACAGGGGCCGCAGGCAGCCGATATAGCCGGGAACAGTGGAAAGAGGTATGGAGGGTTTATGAAGGATTGGTCAGCCTTTTAGACGATTGTGTTGGCAAAATTCTTGATGAACTGAAACGCCAGGGAATCTATGATGATTCTCTGATTATTTTTACTGCGGATCATGGAGAAATGCTTGGATCTCATCGACTGTTCCAGAAGATGTGTATGTATGAAGAGTCAGCGAGAACTCCGGTATATATCAAATTTCCGAAAGGATATTCCTGTTCTAAGAAGAAATATGACCAGTATATCAGTTCCATTGACATTTTCCCAACCATATGTGAATTCCTGGGTCTTCATCCGGTTCACAAGGTAGATGGTGAGTCCTTGATGCCGATCTTGACAGGTCAGAAACAGGAATTAGATCGAAAGGAGCTGTATATCCAGTTTGATGGAAATGGAGCAAGATCAAATTTCCAGCGATGCGTAATGAAAGATGGTTATAAGCTGATCGCAGATATTTTTAAGGATGAAACTTATCTGGAACTTTATCAGGTGGAAAAAGATCCATATGAGACAGAAAATCTTGTATTTGATCCAGGATATGATGCGAAAACGGAAGAATTACTGAAACTGCTGAGAATTCATATGGAAGAGATGAATGATGAGCAAAAAGTGAAGGAGATCTGTTTAAACGAATTCCGGGATCAGTATAATCAGGCTTTTGGAAAAAGAGTATTCGAACAGAAAAAATAGTGGGGGAGAAGCATGAAACAACCCATACGGGCAATCATTGTCGGAGCAGGACATCGTTCTCTCATTTACGCCAGTCTGGCAGACCGTCATCCGGAAAGATTACAGATTGTAGGGGTGGCGGAACCGAATGAGGTTCGCCGGAAGATGGTGCAGGAGAAATATGGTTTATGTGAGGAGATGTGTTTTCATGATGCGGAGAAACTGGCTGAGAAGGGGAAATTAGCGGATGCCGTGATTAATGGTACCATGGATGATCAGCATGTGGAAACCACAGTGGTTCTCTTAAAAGCAGGCTATGATGTATTGTTAGAAAAGCCATTTGCTGTAAATGAAGAGGAAATGGAAACTCTGGTAAAAACAGCCAGGGAATGTGGAAGAAAGGTTATGATCTGTCATGTGTTGCGTTATGCGCCATTTTATAAAACAATCAAAGAAGAATTGCTGCGTGGAACGATTGGCGAGATTATCAATATTCAGATGACAGAGCATGTCAGCTATCATCATATGGCGGTATCTTATGTGCGCGGAAAGTGGGCATCTGAGAAGCTTTGTCATGCACCAATGCTTTTGGCAAAATCCTGCCATGATTTGGATCTGATGATGTGGTTTATGGATCGGACGAGTCCGACGGATGTAGCTAGTTTTGGATCAGATTTCCAGTTTGTGAAAGAAAAGAAACCGGAAAATGCCGGAACAAGGTGTCTGACAGATTGTCCGTTGGAAAAGAATTGTATATATTCAGCGGAGAAAAATTATCTAACTCCGCCGTATCGTTGGGAGTTTTATGTCTGGGAATCTTTAGAAGGAATCAATGCAGACTTGAAGAAAAAACGGGAGTCATTAAAAACAGATAATCCATATGGAAAGTGTGTATGGGAGTGTGAGCGGGATGGTAATGTTGATCATCAGTCAGTCATGGTCCGGTTTGCCAATGGAAGCACAGGTACCTTCAATATGATCGGAGGTGCATCCCGTGCAGAACGGAATATTCATATTATTGGAACGCAGGGAGAGATTAAAGGTACATTTGATGATTCCAGGTTTGTGATTCGCAGGTCCGATCCTGAGACTCCGGATGGTTATACGGAGACTATTGTTGATTTAAAAATCAGCGGTGATAAAGCTGGAATGAAAGGCGAACATGGAGGTGGAGATCGGTTATTGGCAGAAGATTTTGTCAATTATGTGGCCGGGGAGAAGGGATCCATTTCTAGTACTTCTCTGGAGCAGTCAGTATTGGGACATCTGGCGGTATTCCGGGCAGAAAAAGCGCGGAAAGAAAACAGAGTGGTATCAATGGAATAATTCACTTGATTTCCATGAGAGAAGATAAAACAGGAAAAGCATTTAACTCACACACGGATTTCTGGTCAGAATGGACTCTTGTCACGCATTTTATCATGTGTTAAGATTATATTGCAAAGATAGATATCCCAAAAGTTCATAGCGAACTTATTACGAAAGAAAAAAATGATGTACCGTGAAGTATTTCAGGAATCATCAAAAACTCAGGTATGTAATAAGGGAGTAAAGAATATGGGACAAAAAGATACTACTGAAAAGCTTCTTATGGATTACAATGATGTCTTTGCAGACATTGTAAATGGATTATTGTGCAAAGGCGAGCAAGTGGTTCAACCGTGTGATTTGGTCATGTCTCAGCCAATTTCCCAGTATAAAGCAGATGGTAAGATTCACGAAATGGAACGTGATGTATGCAAATACTGGAAACTAGGCAATGTACGAATTGCGCTTTATGGATTAGAAAATCAGACCAGAGTGGAAAACTTTATGCCGTTTCGGATAATTGGTTATGATGGCAATGCTTATAGGGCACAGTTATTAGAGAAAAAGAAAACAGTTGTCCCTATAGTGACGATGGTTCTGTATTTTGGAACGGAAACAAGATGGAACAAGCCTACCAATATAAAGGCCCTGATGGATATTCCAAAATGGTTGGATCCGTATGTGACAGACTATAAGATCAATGTATTCGAGATTGCATGGTTATCGGAAAAAGAACTCGATCAGTTTCAAAGCGATTTTCGCATTATTGCCAGATTCTTTGTGGAAAAGAGGAAGAATCCTAATTATATTCCGGAAGATCCAATGGAAATTGAGCATGTGGATGAATTTTTGAAGCTGATGGCAGTTTTAACGGGTGATAATCGGTATGTTGATATTTTGAGGTTTGATGGAAAGGAGATTGTGAGCATGTGTGACGTTGCAGCGAGATTAGAGAATATTGGTTTACAGAAAGGTCTGGCAGAAGGCGATCTGAGACGACTGATAAAGCAAACTTGTAAAAAAATGCAGGCACTTCTTTCAGCTGAGGAGATTGCAGACGATCTTGCTGAGGATGATGTTGCGCTTATCCAGAAGATCATGGATGCAGCCAAAGAATTTGCACCGGAGTATGATATTGATGCGATTTATGAGAAAGTGGCTAAATAAGTATTTCGTGTAACAAAATTTCTATTCAGAATTATTGTAATAGAAGTATTATGTTGAGTTTAAGGAATCTTGCAGCACATCAAATCATATCCGTAACAGGTATTACGATTCAATCACAGACAGGTTATACAGGAAAGCAGATTATGGAAATGCTGAAAAAAACATTTGCATTTGCAGAAATGGGAATCAAGAAAGAGTATTGGGACTCTTATGATGATATGAATACAGTGATTGTTAGGAAAATGGACAAAGTGTATGATGAATGCTAATTTCATAACACAAAACAGTAAAAGAGCCCGCCTCTCCATACAAATGGAGAGACAGGCTTCTATGTTTTGGGTCTTTTATTCCGGATATACCAACCGTTCTTCACTGATATGATCCAGCACTTCATCCACATACTTCTTCGCCAGATATTTTGCCATGTTCAGGTTCATATCCAGGTAGTTGCCGCAGTCCTTCGCGGCAGCGCCAGGAACTTCTCCTTCAAAATCCCGGATAAAGGTAAACATGCCTTTCACCAGCGGGATAATGTCCTTGGACTCGTAATCTCCAGCCAGAAGCAGATAGAATCCTGTTCGGCATCCCATCGGGCCAAAGTAAAGGACATGATCCTTCATGGTCGGATGGTTACGCAGATAGGTAGCGCCTAAGTGCTCAATGGTATGTATTTCAGCTGTATTCATCACCGGCTCATAATTAGGCCGTGTCATGCGGATGTCGAAGGTGGTGATCACCGAATCTCCCGCATGGTCTTTTCTGGACACATAAAGACCGGGAAGAAGTTTTAAGTGATCAATGGTAAAGCTGGTAATTTTTTCCATATATGATTAGTCTCCAAATACTTTTCTATAATCTTCTTTAAATTTTTCAATACCGGCGTCGGTTAATGGATGTTTGGTCATCTGCATCAGAACCTTAAATGGAACGGTTGCGATGTCAGCGCCTGCCTTTGCACAGTCTATGACATGGATCGGGTTACGGACGCTGGCTGCGATGATCTGGGTTTGGATGTCATGCATCTGATAGATCTCCGTGATGTCGTTGATCAGGTCGATACCTGGCATGGAGATATCATCCAGACGACCCAGGAATGGGGATACATAAGTCGCGCCGGCCCGTGCTGCAAGTAATGCCTGTCCGGCAGAAAATACCAGTGTTACGTTGGTTTTGACGCCTTCGGCAGTTAAGGTCTTTACTGCCTTTAAGCCCTCAGGAGTCATCGGGATCTTTACAACCATATTTGGATGGATGGCTGCGATATCCCGACCTTCCTTTATCATGTCTTCAGCCTGGGTGGTAGTAGCCTTTACTTCGCCACTGATCGGTCCGTCAACGATAGAAGAGATCTCTTTGATGACTTCTTTGAAATCCCGACCTTCCTTTGCGATCAGAGATGGGTTGGTAGTGACACCACAGATAATGCCCATATCGTTCGCCTGTCTGATTTCATCTACATTTGCTGTATCAATAAAAAATCTCATGACAAAAAAACCCTCCTTAAGAAAATGAATTTGTCGCTAGACCTATTCTAATATAATTTCCGGTAAATCTCAAGCACCTGTTCCCTGGATAACGGAACAAAGTTATTGAGCGTTACTGTACATGGATAGGCATTTTCTGAACTGAAAATGCCGTATGATACAGTGGTGGTAACAGATTTTG
>OKRY01001202.1_pt1 | contig 21408 bp, 17 predicted proteins | sample 1601121 | NCBI WGS metagenome assembly OKRY01 (sample SAMEA3541546, study PRJEB24748) | human gut metagenome | biome: human gut; feature: human-associated habitat; material: faeces | place: China | collected 2012
CTTTCCACGCTCGCTGCTCGTATCCCCAGGTCGCTCGGTGCCGTGAGGTCTCGCTTCGCTCTGCCCTCCCGCCCCCGAGACGACCTGGGGTCATTCACGGTGTGACCCCTTCGGGGTCAGTGCTACAACTGAAGGGTGCTGGGTGACAGGTGGTGATGATATGTCATGCTGTCCACGTGAGACCTCTCCGAGGTCTTTCCACGCTCGGCGCCTTACCCCAGGTCGCTCGGTGCCGTGAGGTCTCGCTTCGCTTCGCCCTCCCGCCGCCGAGACGACCTGGGGTCATTCACGGTGTGACCCCTCCGGGGTCAGTACTCCGCCGAGTCCTGCAAATCCGGGGGGCACTATTGAAAATTATTAATACTATAAAAAGCAAAGAAGCCTGACTCGGAGAGAGCCAGGCTTCTGTTAGTCAAATGCCAAGGGTGAGCTTGCCCTTAGAACGGCAGGTCGTCAGAGTTGTCACCACCACCTAAGGGGTCGGCAGCAGGCTGGGCAGGCTGAGCCGGTTGCTGTGCGGCGGGCTGAGCAGGCTGAGCGGGCTGCGGAGCAGCGCCAAGCTGCGAGGCTGCCGACGGAGCCTGACCCGTGGGCACGGCGTTGGGGTCGATATGGTCAACCTGGTAGCAGTTGATGTCGTTGAAATATCTGTCCTGCCAAGGGCGCGCATTGATATCCAGCCATACGTGGACGGTGTCGCCCTGATGGATGTTGAACTGCGCGATGCGGTCAGCGCCAAAGACGCGGAACACGCAGGCACGAGGATACTGGTCCTTGGTCTGGATGACAAACTCCTGAGACTTCCAAGCGTTGCCGGATGTCTTGGATACGCCCTCCTTAGCCGGGTATTCCTTGATGATGACACCCTCAACCTCTATTCCTTGTAATGCCATAGAAATAAACTGTTAGTATATGAATGTTGTTGTTTGTTATGCTTTAGTTTTGCGAAATTAAGAAAAATTACGCGCATAGGCAAACATTTTGGTCTTAAAAAATGAAAAAACATAGATTTTGACCCGCAAACATGCCGCCGTCTTATATAATATATGTATCTTTGTAAAATGTAAGGAAAACAATAAACAAAACATATCATGAGATTTACCCTATCAAGTACAGCTCTCAACAGCCGCCTTCAGACACTTGCCAAAGTCATCAGCAGCAAGAACTCGCTCTCTATCTTGGAGAGCTTCCTTTTCAGGGTCCACAACGGTCAGATTGACATCACCGCCTCCGACAGCGAGAATGTCATGGATACCAGCCTCCCCCTCGATGAGTTTGACACCGACGGCGACTTCACCATCCCCAGCCATACCATCCTCGACGCCGTCAAGGAACTCCCCGAGCAGCCCCTGACCTTCGACATCAACCTCGACACCTACGAGGTCACCATCGGCTATCAGAACGGTGAGTATCAGTTCACTGCCCAGGGTGCCGACGAATATCCTATGACGCAGGCCATCGGCGACGACGCCCACACCATCACCCTCAAGGGCTCCATGCTCGCCGACAACATCGCCCGCACCATCTTCGCCACCGACAACAACGAGATCCGCCCCGTGATGAACGGTATCTATGTCGACCTCACCCCCGAGTGCCTGGCTTTCGTAGCCTCTGACGGACATAAGCTCGTGCGCTGCCGCTATTCCGACATCAAGAGCGAGACCCCTGCCTCCTTCATCCTGCCCAAGAAGCCCGCACAGCTCCTCCGCGCCGTCCTCGACAAGAGCGATGACGACGTCATCATCCGCTTCAATGGCAACGCCGCCGAGTTCCGCTTCAAGAGCGGCAAGCTCTACTGCCGACTCATCGAGGGCGTCTTCCCCAACTACAACGCCGCCATCCCCGCCGACAACCCCAACGAGGTCGTCATCGACCGCAAGTCCCTGCTCAGCGCCATCCGCCGCGTCCTCCCCTTCGCCAGCATGAGCAGCCAACTCATACGCTTCAAGGTCGAGAACGGCAACCTTGAGCTCAGCTCCGAGGACCTCGACTTCGCCACCTCGGCAAAGGAGAACCTCGTCTGCCAGTACAACGGACAGCCCATGCAGATAGGCTTCCGCGGCGACTTCTTCACCGAGATTCTCAATGCCATCTCCACCGACGACATCAAGATCTTCCTCGGCGACCCCAGCCGCGCCGGCATCATCGTGCCCACCTCACAGCCTGAGAACGAGGACATCCTCATGCTCATCATGCCCCTCCTTCTCACCGACTGATACAACCGTATTTTAAAAGAACCTTTCAAATGCGTTTGAAACTCACAAAGCCCTTGATAGTCTTCGATCTGGAGGCTACGGGGCTTGATTTGGTCAATGACCGTATCATTCAGATTTCCTATATAAAGGTCAAACCCGGCGATGCCGAGGGCGAGGAAGAGCGCAAGAGCCTCTTCGTCAACCCTGGCAAGCCCATCCCCGCCGTTGTGCAGCAGCTCACGGGCATCACCGACGACGCTGTCAAGGACGCCCCGGAGTTCAAGCAGATTGCCAAGACCTTAGCCGACACCTTCACGGGCTGCGACTTCGCCGGCTACAACTCCAACCACTTCGACGTCCCCATGCTCGCCGAGGAGTTTCTCCGCGCCGGTGTCGACTTCGACTTCTCCAAATGCCGGCTCATCGACGCCCAGACCATCTTCTTCCGCCATGAGCCCCGCAACCTCGCCGCTGCCTACCGCTTCTTCACGGGGCGCAAGATGGAGGACGACTTCCAGGCCCACCGCGCCGACCAGGACACCGAGGCTACCTACCGCGTCCTTCAGGGCGAGCTCGACAAGTATGAGCCCGGAAAAGTCGAGGACCCTGCCATGGCCCTGCCCAACGACATGGACGTCATGGCCGAGGAGTCGCGGCAGAACGACAACGTCGACTTTGCCGGACGCATGGTGTGGGCCGACATGAAAGACGGTGACGGCAAGCCCATTCTCGACGCTGACGGCAAGCCACGCCGCCAGGAGGTTTTCAACTTTGGCAAATACCGTGGCTGGGCCGTGGCCGACGTCCTGCGCCGCGACCCAGGCTATTACAGTTGGATGCTGGGTGCTGACTTCACCCTCAACACCAAGCAGGTGCTCACGCGCATCCGCCTCCGTGAGGCCAAGTTGAACGGTTGACGACGGGTCCATGGTGAGAATACGTATGCAGAAGGGTAGGGCAGGGCACCACGGCTTTCGCTGGTGCCTGCTGCGCCGTGCCATAGGGTGCGCCGCCCTCGCTGCCTTGCTGACGGTGCCCTACACCGCCGGAGCCCAGGAGCTCTCGGCCAAGGTCACCATCAACCACAACCAAATCAGCGGCACCGATGCCTCCGTCTTCGACAACCTCCAGCAGACGCTCACCCAGTTCATCAACGACCGGCAGTGGACGAGTCTGCAATTCCGAAACAACGAGCGCATCGCCTGCAACTTCAACATCACGGTGACCAAATACGACAAGTCGACGGACCTCTTCACCTGCAAGGCCGTCATCCAGGCCAACCGACCCGTCTACAACGCCTCCTACACCACCACCATCTTCAACAACACCGACAACGACTTCAACTTCACCTTCGCGCAGTTCGACCAGCTCGAGTTCAACGACGACGCCATCGACAACCAGCTCACGGCGCTCTTAGCCTACTATGCCTACCTCATCATCGGCATCAACCTCGACACCTTCGCCCCCATGGGCGGCAGCGATGTCTTAGAGCGCTGCATGAACCTCACCAATGGCGCCCAGAACCTCAACTACACCGGCTGGAAGTCCTTCGACAGCGACCGCAACCGCTTCGCCATCATCAACGACTACCTCGACGGTGCCATGCAGCCCTTCCGGCAGTTGCAGTACGACTACTACCGCAAGGGCCTCGACGAGATGGCCGAAAATGCCGACCGTGGCCGCAACGAGGTCACGACGGCCATCGAGAACGACCTGAAGAAATGCCATGAGGACCGGCCGCAGAGTGCGTGGCCACAGATATGGACCGACTACAAGCGTGACGAGCTGGCCAATATCTACAAGGGTCATGGCACGCAGAAGGAGAAGGAGAGCGTCTACGACATCCTCTTCTCCATCAACGCCTCACAGAACAACGCGTGGGAAAAGATAAAGCAATAACCATATTATGCTCAAGCAACTTTATATCAAGGACTTCACCCTCATCGACGAGCTCGACATCCCCCTCTTCCCCGGCTTCTCCGTCATCACCGGTGAGACGGGAGCGGGCAAGAGCATCATCCTCGGCGCTCTCCACCTTCTCTTAGGCCAGCGCGCCGACTCCAAGCAGATCAAGGCCGGGCGGAAGAAGTGCATCATAGAGGCGCATTTCGACCTCTCACATTATAATATGGAGGACTTCTTCACGCGCAATGAGATTGACTACGACCCCTCCGACTGCATCCTCCGCCGCGAGGTCAGCAGCAGCGGCAAGAGCCGTGCCTTCATCAACGACACCCCCGTCTCGCTCAATGTCCTCCGCGACCTTGGCGACCAGCTTATCGACATCCACAGCCAGCATCAGAACCTCCTCTTGCAGAAGGAGGACTTCCAGCTCAATGTCGTCGACATCATCGCCGACGACAGCGCCCTGCGAGGTGACTATCAGAAAGCCTACGGGGCGTGGATAGCGGCCAAGAAAGCCTTCGAGGACTATCAGGAGGAGTGCCGCCGCAGCAAGGAGAATGAGGAGTTTCTCCGCTTCCAGTTTGCCGAGCTCGACAAGGCGCGCCTCGTCTCCGGCGAGGAGACGGAGCTGGAGCAGCGGTCGCAGACCATGAGCCATACCGAGGACATCAAGAGCGCCCTCTACGAGGCCTCCTCGCTCCTCTCCGGTGAGGACAACGGCTGCGTCACCGAGCTCCGACAGGCTTTCTCACGCCTTCAGGACATCGAGGACGTCTACCCCGATGTCAAGGACCTTGTCCAGCGCCTCGACTCCGCCTTCATCGATGTCAAGGACATCTCCCAGGAGATCGACGCCAAGCTTGAGCGGGTCGACTTCAACCCCCAGGAGCTGGAGGATGTCAACGCGCGCCTCGACCTCCTCTACTCTTTAGAGCAGAAGTTCCATGCCGCTTCCACCGACGAGCTCATCGCCGAGCGCGACCGCATCGGCAGTCAGCTACAGCATATCGACGGTGGCGAGGAGCAGCTCCAGGCCCTCGACGAAGCCGCCAAGGCTGCCTACAGCCAGTGTCTGGACATCGCCCGGAAGCTCAGCGGCGTGCGCCACAAGGCCGCCATGAAGGTCGAGGAAGAGATGAGGCGGCGCCTCGTGCCCTTAGGCATCCCCAAGGTGCAGTTCGCCATCCATTTCGACAGCCGGGAGTGCTCACCCTCGGGCATCGACAAGGTGCAGTTCCTCTTCAGTGCCAACAGCAGCACGGCGCTCCAGCCCGTGGCCCAGGTTGCCTCCGGTGGTGAGATTGCCCGTGTCATGCTCTCCCTGAAGGCCATGATCAGCGGCGCTGTCAAGCTCCCCACCATCATCTTCGACGAGATCGACACCGGTGTCAGCGGGCGTGTGGCCGAGAAGATGGCGCAGATCATGCGCGAGATGGGCGACAACCACCGGCAGGTCATCTCCATCACCCATCTGCCGCAGATCGCCGCCATGGGCTCCACCCACTACAAGGTCAGCAAGGAGGAGACTCCCGAGGGCACGGTGAGCCACATGCGCCTCCTCAAGCCCGAGGAACGTGTCACCGAGCTGGCTCAGATGCTCTCGGGCAGCGACGTCTCCCAGGCTGCCATCGACAATGCCAAGACACTATTGCATAACGCTAATAATCCTATCAGATAATGACTCACAAGTCTTTCATCCACCCCTTCCTTTCCTTCCTTCTGCTCTTCCTGCCCCTCTTCGCCGCAGCCCAGCCTGCCGGTGTGAAGAAAGCGGCACAGAGCGTCTTCACCCTCACCACCTACAATGCCGACGGCACCATCCTCGCCACCTCTCACGGTGTCTTCACGGGCGCTGCCGGTGAGGGTGTGGCCATGTGGAACCCTTTCAAGGGCGCTGCCCGTGCCGTCGTCATCGACGCCCGTGGCCGACAGTATGATGTCGATGTCATGCTCGGCGTCTCCGAGAACTACGACCTCTGCCGCTTCCGCATCAAGGGCACGTCGGCCGCCCCGGCGCTGCCGCTGACAGCCTCCGACGCTGCCGCCTCGCCCGTCTATGTCGTGGGCTACGATCTGAAGAAGCCGGACATCAGGAGCCTCACACCCGAGCGCACCGAGAAGTTCATGACGTCTTACAACTATTATGTCTTCAACGATGCCGACGTCTCTGCCGCCCAGCTCGGCTGCCCTGTCGTCAACGCCTCCGGTGAGCTCTTGGGCATCATGCAGCGCCCAGAGACGGGCGGCCAGGCCTTTGCCGCCGACACACGCGTCACCACGACCTTCAAGCTCACGGCTTTCTCCATCAACGACGCCACACTCCGCGCCACGGGCATCCGCACTGCCCTCCCCGCCGACGAGAAGGACGCCACCGTCATGCTCCTCATGGCGGCGGGCAGTGTCGACAGCACGAAGTATGAGGCGTATATCGACGACTACATCCGCCTCTTCCCCACGGCCACGGCGGGCTATAATACGCGCGCCAACAGTCTCATGGCGCAGCGCCGTCTTCAGCAGGCCGACGACATGCTGCAACTGGAGCTGAAGAAAGCCGCCGAGAAGGATGTCGCCTACAGCAACTATGCCGACATCGTCTATCGTGCCAGCGTCTACCGTGTCGACACCACGTTCACGAAGTGGTCGCTCGACAAGGCCCTGGAGCTGGCCCGCGAGGCTGACAAGGTGAAACCGCAGCCCAACTACCGCCACCAGCAAGCGCAGATTCTCTTTGCCATGGGCCGCTATCAGGACGCCCTCAACCTCTTCACGGCCTTGCAGCAGACGGAGCTGGGCAAGAATGGGGAGGTCTACTACGAGGCTGCCCGCTGCAAGACAATGCTCAAGGCCCCGAAACCGGAAATCATGGCGCTCCTCGACAGTGCCGTCAACGTGCAGCAGGGGCAGGCCCGCGCACCCTATGTCCTGGCCCGCGGACAGCAGTATGATGCCGACGGCGACTACCGCAAGGCCTTCCTCGACTATATGACCTACGACTCCCTCGTCAACAACCGTGGCACGGCAGACTTCTACTACACCAAATACCGTTGTGAGATGAAGCTGCGCCAGTATCAGGTAGCCCTCAACGACATCGCCCATGCCATTGTCCTGAACCGCGCCGAGCCCGTCTACTATGCCGAGATGGCGAGTCTCCAGCTCCGTGTCAACCGGTTGTCCGATGCCATCGCCACCTGCGACATGGCCTTCGAGGTGCCGGGAGCCGACCAGCTCAGCGACCTCTACATCATCCGTGGCATCGCACGCTGTGAGTCGAAGCAGACCGCCGAGGGCCTCACCGACCTGCGCAAAGCCCAGGAGATGGGCGACGCCCGCGCCGAGAAGCTCATCGACAAATACAAATAACGGCTGTAGCTCGCAGTGTGACCCTTCTGGATCAGTGCTTGCCGACAACCTGCAGGGTTAGGGCGGCCATAAAGGCCGCCCCTACGGGGGAACCGAGCATACCATTAACACCTATCGCCTACCACCCATCACCTAACACCTATCGCCTACCACCCATCACCTAACACCTACCACCTCCCACCCATCACCTATCACCCTTTGGTGTAGCACTGACCCCGGAGGGGTCACACCATGAATAACCCCGGGTCGTCGAGCGGGCGCGGTGGCGCAGCGAAGCAAGCCACCACGGCCGTGAGCGACCTGGGGTAGCAGGATGACAGCGTGGAAAGACCTCGGAGAGGTCTCACGTGGATAGCATTTGGGGCAGCACGTGGATAGCATTTGGGGCAGCACGTGGACAGCACGTGGATAGCACGGCATACCATTAACACCTACCACCTACCACTCACCACCCATTTCCGCCCCTCGATACAGATTTTTATAAAAAAATCTTGGAACTCTTTGCGATTACAAAAATTCTTTCTACCTTTGCATTCGCATTCGCCGATATGGCTCAGTTGGTAGAGCAACGCATTCGTAATGCGTGGGTCCCCGGTTCGAGTCCGGGTATCGGCTCTGAGGGGAAAAGTCTTTCCCCTTTCTTTTTATGCGGGATTAGCACATCGGTAGTGCACGGGCTTCCCAAGCCTGGGAGGCGGGTTCGATTCCCGTATCCCGCTCACGCAACGTTTATCCAAGAAGAGATAAACACACCATTTCCTTTCTATTACTTGAAAGAAAATATTGCAAGCCGCACTACACCATCGGCAAGCTGTATGTTGACAACGTCTACCTCTGTGACACTTTGGAGCCTCCTTATGGGGCAACAACATCGGACATGACACCGTATGAGATAATTCGCGTTAAGGCAAGGAGTGGCCTTATCAGTATCCCCAAGGGCAGCTATCAGGTCATCATCAATCATAGCCCGAGGTTTAACAAGGACTTGCCGCTACTGCTCAACGTCCCCGGTTATGAGGGCATACGCATCCATACGGGCAACACGGTGAGCGACACGGAGGGCTGCATCCTCGTTGGCTACAATCGTCGCAAGGGTATGGTTCTCAACTCCCGTTCTGCAATGTACTTCCTCATGGAGCAACTGACTGCTGCGGTTGCGCGGAAGGAGAAGATATGGATTACGATTGACAGGTGAGAGCTTGGGGCGGTCCCAATTGGGCCGCCTCTTGCATATATCCGTTTTGCCAGAGCTTGGATATTGTTTTTCTAAAGTTTAATACTTTGTCCTTTTCTCTGTCACAGCTCAAAGGTAAGGTGGTGCTGCTCGATTTCTGGGCCAGCTGGTGCGTGCCATGTAGAAAGAGTAATCCGCATGTTCGTGCGCTCTACGATAAATACCATCCGCAAGGCTTCGATGTGGTGTATGTGGCTGATGATGACTCGTCACCGGAAAAGTGGCGCAAGGCCGTAGAGAAGGATCTGTTAGTGGGAGTAGGTTATCACCATGTGTTGCGCGGACTCAAGGTGGACCGGACGAAAAAGGGAGCGGACATGTTTGACAAGTCTCATGATATCTCCGACAAATATGCTATCCACTACCTGCCTACCAAATATCTGATTGATAAGCAGGGGAATATCATCTGCAAGGTCGATGAGGAGAACGAGGGTAAACTCGATGAGATGATAGAAAAGGCGATAGGCGGGAAGTGATAGGTGGTAGGTGTTAATGGTATGCCGTGCTATCCACGCGCTATCCACGTGCTGCCCAAATGCTATCCACGTGCTGCCCAAATGCTATCCACGTGAGACCTCTCCGAGGTCTTCCACGCTCGCTGCTCCATCCCCAGGTCGCTCGGTGCCGTTAGGTCTCGCTACGCGTCGCCCTCACGGCACCGAGACGACCTGGGGTCATTCGTGGTGTGACCCCTCCGGGGTCAGTGCTACACCGAAGTCCTGCATGCGGGGTCAGTGCTTGGCGACAACCTGCAGGGTTAGGGCGGCCATAAAGGCCGCCCCTACGGTGTAACAGATCATACCATTAACACCCAACACCTATCACCTACCACCTAACACCTACCACCTACCACCTACCACCTAACACCTATCACCTACCACCTAACACCTAACACCCAATACCTATCATCTCATCTTCTTATGCTTGAGCTTAGGGATTTTTATCTTTTCGCCGGCTTTGAACTCCGTACGTCCACCGTTGACGGCTTCGACGTAGCATTCCATGCCTTGTCCGAGGTAGAAATGGCTGATGGAGGAGAGCGTCTGTCCTGCTTTCACGGTGACGGTCCTGTCTACGCCGACGATGTTGTAGGCTCCTGTGCGGATGCGTGGGTCTTTGGCGTAGTTGGCCGATGCAGCGTCGGACGTGGCGCCCTTGGCTGTTTGTGCAGTCTTACCAGCTTGGGCAGTCGTCTTCGCAGCCTGAGCTGAGCTCAGTGTTGTCGTCGTGGCAGCAGCTGTCGTCGTGGCGGGTTTGGCCGTTGCGGGTGCTGACGTAGTGGCGGGTGTTGTTGTGGCAGCAGTAGCTGTCGTCTCCGTTGCGACGTTTTCTCCTTGCAGGGTATTGGACTGTGGGGTAGCCGGTTGTGGCTTGGCAGTCTGCTGCTTGGAGAGAGTGGTGAAGGCCTGGACTTGCGCTTCGAGGTTGGAGATGCGGTTGTCTTTCTTCTGCATCTGTGTGAACATATATCCTGCTCCTGCTATGCAGAGTGCGACAAAGGCTGCGCAAGCACCCATCAAGCCCCGCATCTTCCTGTGTTCGCTCTTCATCACGGCCCGCATCTCGTCCTTCACTTCCTCCACTTCTTCCACCATCCTCGTGTTGTCCGTGTTGTCCGTCTCTTCCGTGTCCTCCGTGTTCTTCGTGGACCCCGTCTCTTCCGTGTCTTCCGTGTCCTCCGTGTCCTCCGGAATGTCTTCCGTGACCTCCGGAATGTCTTCCGTCTCTTCCGTGTCCTTCGTGGACCCCGTCTCTTCCGTGTCCTCTGTGGTCTCTTCTGTGACCTCCGGCTTGACTTCTGTGTCTTCCGTGTCCTTCGTGGACCCCGTCTCTTCCGTGACCTCCGTGACCTCCGGAATGTCTTCCGTGTCCTCCGTGTCCTTCGTGGACCCCATCTCCTCCGTGTCCTTCGTGGACCCCGTGTCCTCCGTGTCCTCCGTGGTCTCTTCCTCCTCGAACTTCCTGTCTATCTCCGAGAAGTCTACGCCGTCGTTGACGACCACTGTCTCGAACTGAGCGAAGGGCTTGTTGACCTCATCGCGCAGGGAGCTGTCGGGGGTGAAGGAGATCTTGTCGCGTCCGTCGATGACGATAGGCGCCCCGGTGTTGACGTCTACGCTCTTGCGTGCTGCCACACTGATGACCTTGAAGGTGCCGAGACCTTTCACCTTGACGGCCCGCTCTGAGGCCAGGGCCTCGTTGATGAGGGCAAACATCGCATTGACGAAGGCCTCGGCGTCGGTCTTGGCCAGTCCGTGCTTCTCTGTCAGGGCGGCGGCTAAATCCTTATTCCTGCTCATCGCTGCCTCCTTTCTTGAGATTCTCCTTTATTGCCGTGATGGGTTTGAAGTTCAGGACGAGCTTAGGAGGCACGAGCATGCGCTGCTGGGTGGCGGGGTTGACGACTACACGCTCCAGGCGCTTCCGCACCTCGAAGGTGCCGAAGCCACTGATCTGTACCGTGTCGCCCTCGTCGAAGTCGGCGGACATCTTCTCTATGACGGTCCTTACCATCTGCTGCGTGTCAGCCTGGGTGTAGCCCGTGCGGGAGGCCAGCTCGGCAATAAATTCCTTGTTGTTCATCGTTTCGTTACTTTTCCGTAGAGGTCAAAGGCGTCGTTGGCCGTGATAAGGACATCGTAGTAGTGTCCTGTCTTCAGGCGCCCGTCTTTGGCGTCAATGAGTACTTCGGGGTCCACCTCGGGGGAGTCGGCCTCGGTGCGCCCGACATAGTATTGCCCCTCCTTGCGGTCGATGACGACCTTGAGGGTCTTACCTACTTTTGCTGCTTCGATGTCGGCGCTGATCTCCTCCTGCACGGCCATGAGCTTGTCGAGCCGCTGCTGCTTGACGTCGGCAGGGACATCGTCCTTGTAGTGTTTCTGCGAGTAGGTGCCCTCCTCCTCAGAGTAGGCGAAGGCTCCCATGCGCTCGAACTTCTCGGCCTTGACAAATTCGACGAGCTCCTGGAAGTCCTGCTCCGTCTCGCCGGGGAAGCCCACCATGAGTGTGGTGCGAAGGGTGATGCCCGGCACACGCTCGCGGATGGTGTGGATGAGGTCGATGGTCTGCTGCTTGGTGACATGGCGGAGCATGCGGCTGAGCATGTTGTCGGAGATATGCTGCAAGGCGATGTCGAGGTATTTGCAGACGTTGTCGTGGGCGCGCATGACGTCGAGGAGCTCCAAGGGGAAGTCGTTGGGGTAGGCGTAGTGGAGGCGTATCCACTTCACGCCCTTGATGCCTGCCATGCGGTCGACGAGCTCGGCGATGCGTGGCTTGCCGTAGAGGTCGACACCGTAGTAGGTGAGCTCCTGCTCGATGACCTGGAACTCAGTGACACCCTCGCCGACGAGCTCCTCCACCTCCTGGAGAATCTCCTCCATGGGCCGGCTGACGTGGCGCCCCGTGATGAGGGGTATGGCGCAGTAGGCGCAGAAGCGGTCGCAGCCCTCGGCAATCTTGATGTAAGCGTAGTGGGAGGGTGTGGTGAGCAGGCGCCGCGTGTTGGCATCGACACGGCGGGCGGCAAAGGTCTTGGCAGCCTCAGGGGCAGGGCCGAGGTCGTCGAGGAGCTGGGTGTAGTTGAACTTGCCGTAGAACTTGTCGACCTCGGGGATGCTCTCTTCCAGCTCCTGCTTGTAGCGCTGTGAGAGGCAGCCCATGACGAAGAGCTTCTTCAGTCGGCCGTGCTGCTTGGCGTCGACGAACTCCAGGATGGTGTTGATGCTCTCCTCTTTGGCGCTCTCGATGAAGCCGCAGGTGTTGATGACGGCGATGTCGCCCTTGGGATGCTTGGGGTCGTGGGTGCAGTGGTAGCCGAGGTTCTCAAACTTGCGCATGAGGTGCTCCGAGTCGACAAGGTTCTTGGAGCAGCCCATGGTGATAAAGTCAATCTGATTGTCCATTAGAAGAGTGAGTCTACAAATTCTTTCTTGTTGAAGAGCTGGAGGTCTTCCATCTTCTCGCCCAGGCCGATGTATTTCACGGGCACCTTGAGCTGGTCGGAGATGCCGATGACGACGCCACCCTTTGCGGTGCCGTCGAGCTTGGTGATGGCCAGGGAGGTGATGTTGGTGACGGCGGAGAACTGCTTGGCCTGCTCGAAGGCGTTCTGTCCGGTGCTGCCGTCGAGGACGAGGAGGACCTCGTCGGGGGCTGTGGGCACCACCTTCTTCATGACGTCCTTGATCTTCTTCAGCTCGTTCATCAGTCCCAACTTGTTGTGGAGTCGCCCGGCGGTGTCGATGAGCACAACGTCGGCACCGTTGGCCTTGGCGCTCTGCAGGGTGTCGAAGGCCACGCTGGCAGGGTCGGCACCCATCTGCTGCTTGACGACGGGGACGCCGACGCGGTCACCCCAAATCTGTATCTGCTCCACGGCGGCAGCGCGGAAGGTGTCGGCAGCGCCGAGGTAGACTTTCTTACCGGCTTTCTTGAACTGGTAGGCGAGCTTGCCGATGGTCGTGGTCTTGCCCACACCGTTGACGCCGACGACGAGGATGACGTAGGGCTTGTGGTCCTGCGGCAGGTCCCAGTTGGTGTTGTCGTCGGAGTTGTTCTCGGTGAGGAGGGCGGCAATCTCGTCCTTGAGGATGCCGTTGAGCTCTGACGTGGAGACGTATTTGTCGCGCGCCACACGCTCCTCGATGCGCTGGATGATCTTCAACGTGGTGTCGACACCGACATCGGAGGTGATGAGCACCTCTTCGAGGTTGTCGAGGACATCGTCGTCGACTTTTGACTTGCCGGCAATGGCACGTGTTATCTTAGAGAAGACGCTCTGCTTGGTCTTTTCCAGGCCGTGGTCGAGGGTCTCCTTGTTCTTCTTGCTGAAAAGTCCGAATATTCCCATAGAAATAGTTTTAAAGATGTTGAAACGAGGGTGCGTTTACTGTGGCAGGGCGTATCTGTCGCCGGTGCGCTCTACGAGCTTCTTCTTGAAGCTGTCGGGGTAGCCGGGGCGCTGGACGGTGGCGCCGATGCCCTCGGGTGTGCGCTCGAAGTGGCCGTCCTTCTCAGGCTTCACGGCCATGTCGTTGTATTTGACGATGAGGTAGAAGGCGAGCTGCTGCCAGCGTGCGAGCATCTGCTGGGCCTGGCTGTTGCTGTAGTCGTTGAGATATTTGACGGCATCGTCGACGGAGGTCTTGTTGAGCGCCAGGGCCTTGGCCTCTACGGCCTGCTGGTTGGCAAAATAGCTCTGCTCCAGGCTGTCGCGCACAGCCTTGAGGCTGGGGAAGAGGAGGGAGTAGCGTGGGTAGACCATGTTGCTGACCCAGTTGCAGACCCAGTAGGCGTTCTTCATGGAGAAGGTGACGGCATCGGCGCCGGGGGTGTTGTAGCACTCAGGCTGCACGGTGTTGCCGCAGTAGATGGGGGTGTAGGCTACCATGTTGCCGTCGTCGTTGCCAAACCAGAGTACGCCACCAATGCGGCGTGGCAGCCAGGCGCGCATCTGTGAGACATAGGAGAAGCCCGTCTGCTGCGTGGAGGTGGGGCGCTCGTTGAAGTACTTCTTGCCGTTGACCTCGAAGAAGAGAGGGGTGGGGCGATAGGGCATCTCCCAGACGCCACCACCGATGTCGGTGCTGTCCTTGTCAGCGGCCAGGGACATCGGGGTGCCCTCGAAGTGGTCGCGCATGTCGGCCTCGACATCCTGCACGGAGAGGGGCTTGTCGGGGATGATCCACAGGGGCATGTCCTCAGCGTTCTTGTCCTTGCCTAAGGCCCAGGGCAGCCAGCGGCTCATGTCCTTGTGATGGTTGAAGAAGCTCCACACACGGGCGTCGCAGATGCGGCGGCCGGAGAAGTCGGGGAAGGCGTACGTGTTCTTCCACGAGAAGTCTTTGTCGGCACCTTTGAACCATCCCTTCTCACGGGCGAAGGAGATGGCATTCTTGCTGTGGAGCACCTCGGTGCGGTAGTTGGCGAAGACGCCGATGCGGCTCTGGTTGGCATGGCCGGAGATGGCGTTGTCGGGGATGCGGACAGCCACCCACACCACTTTCTGCTTCTTGTCGCCACCGCAGCCCTGCATCTCCATGATCCAGGCCTCGTTGGGGTCGCAGATGGTGAAGGTCTCACCCTCGGAGTTGTAGCCGTATTTCTCCGCTAAGGAGGTCATGACGCGGATGGCCTCGTGGGCTGTCTTGGAGCGTTGAAGGGCGATGTAGATGAGCGAGCCGTAGTCGAGGATGCCGGTGGTGTCGACCATCTCCTCGCGGCCGCCATAGGTGGTCTCGCCGATGGTGACCTGGAATTCGTTGATGTTGCCGATAACGTTGTAGGTCTCGGGGGCTTCGGGAATCTCACCGTGGTATTTCTTTGTATCCCAGTCTACGATACGCCGCATCTCGCCCTTGGCGTGCTTGGCGGCGGGGTAGTGGGCCAGGCCGATGAACATGCCGTAGTCGTCGGCGTTATAGGAGCAGATGACGGAGCCGTCGGAGGACGCCTTCTTGCCCACGATGAAGTTGGTGCAGGCCGAAGCGGCCGTGGCCAGACTCAGGAAGAGAGCTGCGAGTATGTGTTTTTTCATTGCTAAGAATTTTTTTGTTGTTAACGGGTTACCATGGGCCTCATGCGCTGCGAGTCGGGGACGTCGGGGTTGACGGGAATCTGACTCTGCATGGGCTGCTGACCGGCAGGCTGCGGGCGGGCATGGACGCGCAGGAGCTGGATGTCGTGGATGCACATGAGCTGTAGCGTCGTCGACGAGGCGTTCATGCTGTTGTCTTTGGAGAGCATGAAGAAGCCACGAATCTCCTTGATGCCCAGGCTGTCGTTGTCGTCAATCTCCATGGAGGTGGGCATGGAGGAGGAGAGGTGGTAGTTGCGCGTGACGATGCTGTCGTTGCCCAAGCGCACGGCCATGTAGGCGATGCCGTCGCGCATGCCGTCCTGGAAGATGAAGTCAGCCTTGAAGCTCAGCACCAGGCGGTCGCCCTTGTGGAAGGTGGTGTCGGTCTTGAGGTTGAAGGTGTAGAGGTTGTAGGGCTGGTTGGGCATGAGGACCATGGTCTTCGCGCCCTTCCACACATCTGCGGAGTCGCCGGCGGCGGTGACGCCTGAGGCGGTGGCACCGAGACGGTCGGCCTCCTGCTGCATGCGGTCGGAGAGATGCTGGTAGATGGTGTGGAGCTCGTCGGTGTGGCGCATGTAGTACACCATTGACGTGTCGAACTTCTCCTGCGAGACGCCATACTTCTTCAGCACGGCGGCGCGGTACTCCAAGGCGTTGGCAGCGGCACCGCCCTTGGCCTGCTGGGCCATGGCGTCGGCAAGGTGATAGTCGTAGAGGATGTCTTCCATCTCATGCTTGGAGAGGAAGGTGTCGGAATGGTCGTCACAGCCCGTGAAGGTCAGGACCATGGCGAGGAGGGGTAGGATGAGACACAGATAATGGCGCATAATATATTCTTACTCTTTGTCCTTGTTGGCGTTGTCCTTGCCGTCGTTGTCCGCTTTCTTGCCTATGCTCTCCACGGGCTTTCCGAAGACGCCGAGGTCCTTGTTGCAGAAGATGAGCAGGCAGATGACGCCGGTGGTGATGGCAGCGTCGGCAAAGTTGAAGACGGGGTCGAAGAAGGTGAAGCGCTCACCACCCACGAGGGGGAGCCACGAGGGGAGGTAGGTGTCGATGATGGGGAAGTAGAACATGTCCACGACCTTTCCCATGAGGAAGCCGGCATAGCCGGAGCCGAAGGGCACCGTGTAGGCGACATTGAACGGTGAGGAGGCGGTGAAGCACAGACCGTAGAACATCGAGTCGAAGATGTTGCCCGCCGCACCGGCGAGAATCATCGACAAGAAGACGACATAGCGCGTGCGACCCCCGGTCTTGATGACGCGGTAGATATACCAGCCAATGGCCGTGACGGCAACGATGCGCAGCAGACTGAGGAAGAGCTTGTTGATGAAGGTCATGCCCCAGGCCATGCCGTTGTTCTCGATAAAGGTGATATAGAACCAGTTGGTGACTTTCACGGCCTCACCTATCGTCATAGTGGTCTTGACATGAATCTTTATCAGCTGGTCGATGACGAGAATGGCCACGATGATGCCGATGGCGATGATGCCAAGTAGTTTTTTGTTCTTCATTATAAAACGTAAAATCTTTTGAACGCCAGTTGCCGCCGGTGTGATCACCGGCAGCACTGATGTCCAAAAGAGAAATAAGTCAATGGATGTGGCTTAGCACTTCTCGACCTTGATGTTCAGCTTGAAGTCGTCGAAGTCGACCTCAGCGCCGTTGTTGTCGGCCACGGTGATGTCGTTGGCCAGCACCTGCGACTTGATGTAGTCGCCGAAGGCGTTGATGGCAGCTGTTGTCTTGTCGTTGGGCGCCACTGTGACCGTGATGCGGTCGGTAATCTCGAGACCTGTCTCCTTGCGGAGGTTCTGGATGCGGTTGATGAGCTCGCGGGCCATACCCTCCTGGCGGAGCGCGTCGGTGAGCTCGACCTCCAGGGCCACGGTGAGGTTGCCCTCGTTGCTGACGAGCCATCCGGGGATGTCCTCAGAGATGATCTCCACGTCGGCGGCGTCGACGGTGATGGGCTGTCCCTCGACCTCGAAGGCGATGGAGCCCGTCTTCTCCAAGCCGGCAATCTCGTCCTGGGAGAGGGTGTTCATCTTGGCGGCGACGCCCTTCATGAGCTTGCCGAACTTCTTACCCATGACACGGAAGTTGCACTTCACCTTCTTCACCAGGATGCCGTTGCCCTCGGCGAAGGTGAGCTGCTTGACGTTGACCTCGTTGAGGATGAGGTCCTCGACAGCTGCGATGTGCTTCTTCTGCTCGTCGTCGACGGCAGGAATCATAATCTGAGCCAGGGGCTGGCGCACCTTGATGTTGACCTTGCGACGGAGGGCCAGCACCATAGACGTAATCTTCTGAGCCATGGCCATGCGTGCTTCGAGGTCGGTGTCGATGCGGCTGTCATCGGCCTTGGGGAAGGTGTCGAGGTGGACAGACTCCAACTTGCCGCCGAGGTCATGATAGAGCTGGTCGGCAGCGAAGGGTGCGAAGGGCGCCAAGAGCTTGGCCACGGTCATCAGACAGGAGTAGAGGGTGTCGTAGGCCGCACGCTTGTCGGCGCTCATCTCCTTGCCCCAGAAGCGCTTACGGTTCAGACGCACATACCAGTTGCTGAGGTCGTCGTTGACGAAGGCGTCGATGAGACGGGCGGCACGGGTGGGGTCGAAGTTGTCGAGCTCGCGCGTCACACCCTTGATGAGGGTGTTCAGACAGGAGAGGATCCAGCGGTCTATCTCAGTGAACGCCTGCTCGTTGGCCTGAAGGTTTGTGGCCTCGGGGTCGAAGCCGTCGACATTGGCGTAGAGGGCGAAGAAGCTGTAGGTATTATATAATGTGCCAAAGAACTTGCGTCGGCATTCGTCGACACCGTTCTCGTCGAACTTCAGGTTGTCCCAAGGCTCGGAGTTGGTGAGCATGTAGAAGCGCACAGGGTCGGCACCATACTTGTTGATCATGTCGAAGGGGTTGGTGACGTTGCCTAAGTGCTTGCTCATCTTGTTGCCCTTGGCGTCGAGGACGAGACCTGAGGAGATGACATTCTTGAAAGCCACGGAGCCGAAGACCATGGTGGCGATGGCGTGGAGGGTGAAGAACCATCCGCGTGTCTGGTCGACGCCCTCGTTGATGAAGTCGGCGGGGAAGAAGGCCGGTGGCACGGGTGTGCCCTCATAGGTGCTGTGGACGAGCTCGCTGCGGTATTCGGCCTCGCTCTTGCCTGTGGCCTTGAGGCCCTCGGCGTTGATGTCGCCCTCGAAGGGGTAGTGCTGCTGGGCATAGGGCATGGAGCCGGAGTCGAACCATACGTCGATGAGGTCGCTCTCGCGCTTCATAGGCTTGCCGGTGTCGCTGACGAGGATGATGCGGTCGATATATGGCCGGTGGAGGTCAATCTTGTCGTAGTTCTCCTGAGAGAAGTCGTTGACGACGAAGCCAGCGTCCTTGAAGGGGTTGGACTTCATGAATCCAGCCTTGACGGACTTCTCTATCTCGTTGTAGAGCTCCTCGATAGATCCGATGCACTTCTCGTGGCGGTTCTCGTCGCGCCAGATAGGCAGCGGGGTGCCCCAGAAGCGTGAGCGGGAGAGGTTCCAGTCGTTGAGGTTCTCCAGCCAGTTGCCGAAGCGTCCGGTACCCGTGGACTCCGGCTGCCAGTGGATGGTCTTGTTCAGGGCCACCATCTCGGCTTTCTTCGCCGTGTCGCGGATGAACCACGAGTCGAGGGGATAGTAGAGGATGGGCTTGTCGGTGCGCCAGGAGTGGGGATAGTTGTGCACCATCTTCTGAATCTTGAAGGCGGTGCCCTCCTGCTTCATCTCCATGCAGATGATGATGTTCAGGTCGTCGGCCTTCTCAGAGGCTTTGCGGTCCCACTGTCCGTCGACATTGAAGCGCGGGTCGTAGGCGTTCTTGACATAGTCGCCGGCGTGGTGGCTGTAGGCATCCTTGTCAACGCACTGAGCCACGAAGTTGGCGTCGAGGTCGTCGAGGACATAGTATTTGCCCTGGAGGTCTACCATGGGTCGTGTCTCACCCTGCTTGGAGATGAGGTAGAGGGCCGGAATCTTGGCGTCTTTGGCCACCTTGGCATCGTCGGCACCAAAGGTGGGCGCGATATGCACGATACCGGTACCGTCCTCGGTGGTGACATAGTCGCCGGGGATGACGCGGAAGGCCTCACTCTCCATCTCTACGAACTTGTCGCGGCCGTCGGTGCTGGCGAAGACCTTGTCGGGATGGGCCTGGGCATAGTCGTTGACAAACTGGTGGCTGTACTGGCTCACCTTCTCGCAGGGCTTGACCCATGGCATGAGCTGCTGGTAGTGGAGGCCGACGAGGTCGGTGCCCTTCATGCGGTCGATGATGCGCCAGGGGCAGAGCTTCTTCTCCTTGTCGAAGGCGGGCAGCGCAGCGCCGTCCTTGACCTCCTGCTTCTCGTCGAAGTAGGCGTTGAGACGCGACTCAGCGATGACGGCGGTCAGCGGCTCACCATCGTAGGGATTGTAGGACTCTACGACGACATAGTCGATCTTCGGGCCTACGCAGAGGGCGGTGTTGGAAGGCAGGGTCCACGGTGTGGTGGTCCATGCCAGGAAATACGGCTTGCCCCACTTTGTCCACTCGGCCTTGGGGTCGGTGATGAGGAACTGAGCGGTGACGGTGGTGTCCTTGACGTCGCGGTAGCAGCCGGGCTGGTTCAGCTCGTGGGAGCTCAGACCGGTGCCGTCGGCGGGGGAGTAGGGCTGGATGGTGTAGCCCTTGTAGAGCAGACCCTTGTTGTAGAGCTGCTTGAGGAGCCACCACAGCGTCTCGATATATTTGTTGTGGTAGGTGACATACGGATGCTCAAGGTCGACGAAATAGCCCATCTTCTTGGTGAGCTCGTCCCACTCCTTGGTGAACTTCATCACGTCCTCGTGGCAGCGGCGGTTGTATTCCTCAACGGAAATCTTCGTGCCGATATCTTTCTTGGTGATATGGAGCTCTTTCTCGACATTAATCTCCACGGGCAGTCCGTGGGTATCCCAACCAGCCTTGCGCTTGACCTGGAAGCCCTGCATGGTCTTATAACGGTTGAAAGTGTCCTTGATGGAACGGGCCAGAACATGGTGAATGCCGGGATGGCCGTTGGCGGAAGGAGGGCCCTCGAAGAAGATGAACTTCGGACAGCCTTCCCGCTCGTCTATACTCTTGTGGAAGATGTCATTCTTCTCCCACTCTGCTAATACCTCCTCGTTGGTCTTGGTAAGATCAAGACGGTCGTGCTCGGTAAATCTCTTAGACATAATTATTGAATCTTTTTACCTAATCTATAATTTTTGCCGCAAAGTTAGCAAAAAATAATAGATAAACATTATCTTTGCAGCAAAAACATAGAATCATGGATATTAAGAACGCTGAATTTGTCATCTCAGCGCCCACAGTGACGATGTGTCCGAAGGATACGAAGCCGGAGTTTGCCTTCATCGGGCGCAGCAATGTGGGCAAGTCGAGTCTCATCAACATGCTCTGCAACCATAAGGGTTTGGCCAAGACATCGGCCACACCGGGCAAGACGCTCCTCATCAACCACTTCATCATCAACAAGGAGTGGTATCTCGTCGACCTCCCCGGCTACGGCTACGCCAAGCGGTCGAAGACGGAGCGCGACAAGCTCGACAGGATGATTCGCTCTTATATTCTGCAACGGGAGCAGCTCGTCAACGTCTTTGTGCTTATCGACATCCGCCACGAGCAGCAGGCCATCGACCGGGAGTTCATCGACTGGCTCGGTGCCAGCTCCATTCCTTTCTCCATCATCTTCACCAAGGCTGACAAACTCAGCGTGGGGAAGGTCAAGGCCAATGCGCAGGCTTGGATGAACAAGCTCCTCGACACCTGGGAGTCGCTGCCCCCGTATTTCATCACGAGCTCGGATAAGAAGACGGGCCGCGAGGAGGTCCTCGACTACATCGGTAAGGTGCTGGAGGAACTGAAATAAAGAGGTGTAGCCACGGATATGATATCCGTTTTCGTTTGCAATAGTGGTATCATCTTGCAGGATGTCGGTAAGCACTGACCCCGGCACCGAGCAGAACGTCGGTAAGCACTGCCCCCGTCATTGTGCAGGATGTCGGTAAGCACTGACCCCGGAGGGGTCACACCATGAATGACCCCAGGTCGTCTCGGGGACG
>OKRY01001209.1_pt1 | contig 21350 bp, 18 predicted proteins | sample 1601121 | NCBI WGS metagenome assembly OKRY01 (sample SAMEA3541546, study PRJEB24748) | human gut metagenome | biome: human gut; feature: human-associated habitat; material: faeces | place: China | collected 2012
GTATTGCTACAGCCTACTCAGATAGTGTACCTATGGTGTGTATTACAGGCCAAGTTGATTTGGCATTGATGGGAAATGATGCATTCCAAGAAGTAGATACGGTCGGCATTGTTCGTAATGTAAGTAAATATGCTGTTACCGTTCGTGATCGCAAGGATTTGGGGCGTATTTTGAAAGAAGCCTTTTACATCGCTCGAACAGGTCGTCCAGGCCCTGTTGTCGTAGATGTTCCGAAGAATATTCAAAAAGCGATGGGCTCTGATGTATATCCTGATGAAGTTAACATTCGTGGTTATAAGCCAAATACGACAGTTCACATTGGCCAGGTAAAAAAAGCGTGCTCCGTTATTGCTAAGGCTAAACGCCCTTTATTTTTATTAGGTGGTGGTATTAGCATCAGTGGTGCTAATGAATTGATGACACAGCTGGTAAATAAAACGGGTATTCCTGTAGTCACTACCTTGATGGGGAAAGGTGCTATTAGTTCACGTCATCCATTGTACTTAGGCAATGTAGGCATTCACGGTGGCTATGCACCGAATGTGGCCATTACCGATTGTGATGTGATGATCTCCATTGGTACTCGTTTCAATGACCGTATTACCGGCAAATTGAGTACATTTGCACAAAACTGTAAAATTGTACATATTGACGTAGATGCTGCATCTATCTCTAAAAATATTAAGGTAGATATTCCAATCGTGGCGGATGCAAAACTAGCGATTGAAGCCCTATTAGAATATATTGAACCTCACGACTTAGGCGATTGGCCAGCTCAATTGCAACAATTAAAAGAAGATCGTCCTGTTACGCAAGCTGGTGAAGAAGGTCTTACGCCACAAAATATTATCGACTACATTAATAATCATTATGACCGTCCAGTGGTGACAACCGATGTAGGTCAAAACCAATTGTGGACTACGCAATTCCTCGAAATCGAAGGCAATCATCAATTGTTGACATCCGGCGGTTTAGGTACGATGGGTTATGGATTCCCTGCGGCTATTGGTGCTCAATTTGGCAATCCTACAAAACGCGTATTCGCCATTTGTGGGGATGGGGGCGTGCAAATGAATATTCAAGAATTTGCAACAGCTATGCATTACCATTTGCCTGTGACCTTGGTTGTTATCAACAATGGCTATCTTGGCAATGTACGTCAGTGGCAACAATTATTCTACGATAAACGCTATGCATGTACTAATTTGTTGATGGATGAAAGCGCTATCGTCACTCGTGATATGATCGATAACGATGAATTTGAATACGTACCAGACTTTGTGAAATTAGCAGAAGCCTATGGTGCACAAGGTATACGTGTTACAAAAGCTGAAGAATTAGAAGCAGCTTTTAAAAGGGCAGATGCTTTCAAAAAAGGGGTAACACTTATTGAGTGCATCGTTCCAACTGAGTTAAATGTATTGCCAATGGTACCGGCCGGTAAATCATTGAGCGACATGTTATTAAAGGATAAAAAATAGGAGGGGCTATGGAATTACATTTAGAAAAACGCTGCATTTCAGCATATGTAGAAAACCAAATCGGCGTATTGGCAAAAATTTCTGGCCTCTTCGCTGGTAAAAATTATAACCTTGATACGTTGACAGTCGGTGAAACAGAAGACCCTACTATGTCACGTATGACCATTGAGCTCACCTGCGACGATTTGACATATGAACAAATTATTAAGCAACTTAACCGCAGTGTTGAGGTTATTAAGGTCATCGACTTTACAGACATGCCTATTACAAAAAAAGAATTACTATTCATCAAGATTAATAGCTGTAAAGAATCGGACAAACAAGAAATATTCCGCATTGCAGAAACCTTTGACCTTAAGGTTATCGACTACAATCGAAAATCCGTACTTGTACAATGCGTAAAGACCGTGTCTAAGAACAATGATATGATTGCCTTGTTTAAAGATATGTTCGTTAATCGCATCGAAGTCGTCCGTGGTGGTAGTGTCGCAATAGAGGCATTGGCGACTCCGGATCGCTAGTGACATATAAACCTAGAGTATTCAGGTTGAGTAGCCCATACTTGCTCGCTCCACCGGCCGGGTCTGACTTCGCCCTTCGGGCTTCGCAGGGCCAAAGTCGCTCGCGAGCACGGACTACTCAACACTCTCTTCCTTTCGGTTTATTACTGTCACTAAGCGAGCCGAAGTCTATGGACAGGAGAGATAGGGGATACGGATATATGGTATAATAAAATATTGAATGTATTAAATATAGAGACCTTGCTTTAATTTAGACAAGGTCTTTTTGAGTAGGAGGATATATGAGTTTATTAGAAGATATTTTGGTACACAATCGTGAGTATGTAGAGGACCAGAATACTGGTTATGTAGAAACGGATACAAAATGCAGTAAGATGCCGAGCCGGCAGATGGCGATTGTAACGTGTATGGATACGCGCCTTGTGAATTTCTTAGAGGATTCTATGGATATTGGTCGAGGTGAGGCTAAGATTGTTAAGACTGCAGGTAACTGTATTACAGGGCCTTTTGATGGTGTTGTTCGTAGTTTGTTGGTTTGCATTTATGAGTTAGGTGTTAACGAAATCTTTATCATCGGTCATCATGAATGCGGTATGGCTAAAACAACAGCTAAAAACTTAACAGAAAAAATGTTAGCTCGCGGTATTGCACCAGAAGCGATTCATATGGTGAAAAAGGAAATGGAACACTGGGCGGATGGGTTTACACATCCTGCTGAAAATGTGGAGGAAACAGTGGACGAATTGCGTATGAATCCGTTGATTCCAAAAGACGTACCTGTTCATGGGCTTATTTTCCATCCTAGAACTGGTGAAATTGAGGTCATCGTCAATGGCTATACACAAATGAAACAATATTACGAAAAATAAATGGAGCTGTAGTAGTATGCGTTACATCAACGCATGCTATTACAGCTTTTTTTATACTTAGAAATTCATATAATTTATAGCTTATAGTTCTATGATTAAAATTAATGCATAGCATAACAAATAAAAATACAAAATATATGTATAAAACTTGAATAATATAAGTGATAGTATTATAATACGTACATAGGTTATAAAAATACACATTAAATGTATAAAATATACATACTGTGTATAAAGGAGATAACGTCATGAATACATTACAAGATTTAATAAAAAAATATGCAGCACAATATAAAGAACAAGTTATAGCATGGCGTCGACATATTCATAGTCATCCAGAATTATCTGGTCAAGAAAAAGAAACATCTTTATTCATTCAAAAGACTCTTGGAGAACTAGGGATTCCATTTGTCAATGATGTTTCAGATTATGCAGTTATCGGTGAAATACAGGGCGCTCACACAGGCCCTGTTATTGCATTACGGGCCGATATTGATGCATTGCCAATCCATGAAGAGACGGGTCTACCTTTTGCATCACAAAACGAAGGTGTTATGCATGCTTGCGGACACGATGGACATATATCGATTTTGCTTGGTGCGGCAGCTGTGTTGCAATCTATTAAAGATGAATTGCACGGTACCGTTAAACTCGTATTCCAACCTTCTGAAGAAGAGGCGTTATTTCCTGGTGCACAAGGCATTGTGGACAGCGGTATCCTTGACGATGTAGATGAAATCTTTGGCCTTCACGTATGGCCTCAATTGCCGGTAGGCACCGTAGGCCTTAAGAAAGGTCATCTTATGGCGGCATCTGATCATTTTCTCGTTCATATTCACGGTAAATCTACGCATGGTGCAGAACCTCACAATGGTATCGATGCCATCGTGGCTGCGGCCAACTGGATTGTTAATGTAGAATCCATGGTGGCCCGTGAGACGAATCCAATGGAAAATCTCGTATGCACCATCGGAGTAATCAATGGTGGTGACCGCTATAATGTAGGCTGCGGCGATGTATACCTTGAAGGGACTTGTCGTACCTACGAACCAGCGAAACGTGACTATATTGAACGTCGTTTAGGTGAAAGTTTACAAGCTTTGGATATGATGTACAAAACAAAGAGTGCCTTAGATTATAAACGCGGCCACGGAGCGACAACGAATGACCCAGATGCCATCGACTATGCGACATCGATTGTAGAAAAATACCTCGGCAAGGACGCCGTAGTACATCCAGAACATCCGTCTATGGCAGCAGAAGATTTTTCTGCATACTTACACAAAATCAAAGGCGCTTTCCTTTGGTTGGGAACTGGTTTTGAAGGCAATCCAGCACTTCATAATGCAGGATTTACCATTGATGAAAAAATTTTAGAATCCGGTATTACCATGATGGCTGCACTGGCTGCAGAATATTTACAACCGAAAGAGTAGCTTTCACAAATAACAAAAATAAAATTGTATAAATATATACCGTATAGATTGAAGGAGTTATCATGAAAAGTTTACATAATAAATCGTTTAAAACAATGTTAGATTACACACCAGAAGAGATTAAATATTACCTAGATCTAGCTGCTAAATTAAAAGCAGATAAAAAAGCGGGCACAGAAATCAAAACGATGGAAGGCAAAAATTTCGTACTCATCTTTGAAAAGGATTCTACGAGAACACGGTGTGCCTTTGAAGTAGGTGCGGCAGACCAAGGGGCGCATACGACATACCTTGGACCTACAGGATCCCAAATGAATAAAAAAGAATCCTTAAAGGATACGGCGCGTGTTCTTGGTTCCATGTATGATGCCATTGAATTCCGTGGCTTTGATCAAGAAGATGTGGATACATTGGAACAATATTCCGGTGTACCCGTATGGAATGGCTTAACAGATATGGACCACCCTACACAAACATTGGCTAACTTTCTTACATTACAAGAAAATATCGACAAACCATTGAATGAAATTTCCTATGCCTATGTAGGCCATGGACAATCTAATATGTGTAATGCATTAATGAGTGGCGCTGTAAAAATGGGTATGGATTTTCGTCTCATTGGTCCCAAACAATTCTGGCCAGCAGGTCCGTTTTATGAAGAATGCTTAAAGGTAGCAAAGGAAACAGGCGCTACAATTACGTGCACAGATAATGTAGCAGAAGGTGTGAAAGGCCTTGATGTAATTTATACCGGCGTATGGGTAACGATGGGCGATACTTACGATATGTGGGAAGAACGGATTAACCTCTTTAAACCATTCCAAATCAATGCGGATATGATGGCTTTAACAGGTAATCCAAATACTAAATTCTGTCACTGCTTGCCAGCATTCCACAATACGGAAACGCAAGTTGGTAAAGATATCTTTGAACGATTCGGCATGAATGGTATCGAAGTAACAGAGGATGTATTTGAAGGTCCAAACTCCTTGGCATTCCAAGAAGCAGAAAATCGCTTGCACACCATTAAGGCGGTTATGGTTGCTACATTTGGCGATTATCCAATGAAATAATAGTTAGAATACAGATGACGGGAGAGGTCATCTAGCACGTACAGTAAAGAAGGTTATCATATGAATCCATATAAGGTATTTATCGTAGGTCACGAAGGAACGACGGGCCTTAGAATTCACGAACGGCTGTCCGGTCGTAAGGATATTACATTATTATCCATCTCCGATGAGGACCGTAAAAATATTGATGTTATTGCGAGCATTGCAAAGGACGCGGATATCGTGTTCTTGTGCTTGCCTGATGCGGCCTCCAAAGAGGTGGTGGCTGCAATTGGCGATTATCCTTGCAAGATTATCGACACATCCACGGCGTTTAGAACGGCTGATGATTGGGCCTATGGCTTTCCCGAACTTGGTGAAAGCTATAAAAACGATATTAAAACGAAACAACATATTGCCAATCCTGGCTGTCATGCAAGCGGCATGATTGCTTGCATTGCCCCTCTTGTGAAAGCAGGCATTGCCCCAGCAGATTATCCTTTCACCATTACATCCCTCACTGGTTATAGTGGTGGCGGTAAGAAGATGATTGGTCAATACGAATCGGAGCCAAAGGATTATTTTCTTTACGCACCACGTCAATATGGCCTTAGTCAACAACATAAACATTTGCCAGAAGTAACCCATGTATGCGGCCTTACAGAAGCGCCAATATTCATGCCCATCGTAGACGATTACTACAGCGGTATGGAGGTCAGTGTTGGCCTACATACACGTCTATTAGCAAAACCTGTTACCGCAGAGGATGTGCATGCTGCACTCGTAGATTTCTACAAGGATAGCACCATCGTCAAGGTAACACCACTTAACTTAGAAGAAGATAATAAACAATTGTTAAATGCTAATAAACTAAGCAATACGGATGGCATGGTCATATCTGTTACTGGCAATAATGACCGTATGGTCGTTCATGCTATTTTTGATAATTTAGGTAAGGGCGCTTCTGGTGCAGCTGTACAATGTATGAACATAGCACTTGGATTGCCAGAAGAAACGGGGCTTTCACTATGAACAGTGTAACAAATGCAATGCGGGCGCACATCTTAACGGCGGCCGTTCCATATATTAAACAATATACAGATAAATACGTAGTCGTAAAATACGGTGGCAATGCCATGACGGATCCGGAATTAAAAAAATCCGTTATGAACGATTTGCTATTACTCCAATTAGTCGGGGTGAAAGTAGTCCTCGTTCACGGCGGTGGACCAGATATTAATAGCACCTTGGAGGCTATGAATATTGAATCGAAATTCAGCAATGGCTTGCGTGTTACCGACAAAGAAACGATGAATGTAGTCCAAATGGTGCTGGCTGGCAAGGTCAATAAAGGCCTCGTAGCAGACCTCATCGGCTTTGGTGGCCGTGCTATTGGCCTTTGTGGCGTGGATGGTGAACTCATTCAAGTACACAAGAAAAATGAAGAACTTGGCTATGTGGGGGAAGTCGATAAAATCGATCCAAAGGTTATCGACGATGTCATCAGTAAGGGCTATATTCCGGTTATTTCTTCCGTTGGTTGTGACGCAGAAGGCAATGTATATAATGTCAATGCCGATACGGCAGCCGCAAAGATTGCAGGTGCCCTCAATGCGGAAACCATGGTGGCCATGACGAATATCGATGGCGTACTACGAGATGTAAACGATCCGAATTCCCTTATTTCAAAGATTACTCTTGCTGAAGCGGAACAGTTGAAAAAAGAGGGCGTCATCGCTGGTGGTATGATACCAAAGGTAGACTGTTGCTTAGAGGCTATCAATGCAGGAGCCCAAAAGGTTTTCATCATCAATGGTGAAATACCACACGCCATCCTCATCGAACTATTAACCGATGAAGGTCTTGGCACAATGTTTGTAAAGTAATATAGTAGATATAACGATGGTAACATCATTTGCCATCGTTACATTGCATATAGATAGACGGCGGCTGGGCCGTACGTTTGGAGGATATGATGAGAAAGACACAAGATTTTGAACAACAAGATAAAGAGTATATAGCCAATACGTATGGCCGGTTTAACGTTTGCTTTGAAAAAGGCAAAGGTTCTTTGTTATGGGATGTAGAAGGAAAAGAATACATCGATCTTGGTTCTGGCATTGGCGTTACAGCATTTGGTGTAGACGATGATGAATGGTCCAAGGCAGTGATTGCACAAACTCATGCATTAAACCATATTTCAAATTTATATTATTCCGTACCACAAATTAAATTGGCTGAAATGTTATGTAAACGGACAGGCATGAAAAAGGTGTTCTTCTGTAACTCTGGTGCCGAATCTAATGAATGTGCTATTAAGGCAGCTCGTAAGTATAGCCATGACAAATACGGCGATGGTCGTAATGTCATCGTTACGCTCGTTAATAGCTTCCATGGTCGTACGGTAACAACCTTGTCCGCTACAGGTCAAGATGTGTTCCATCAACATTTCTTCCCATTCACAGAAGGATTTGTTCATACCCCTGCTAATGATATTGATGCAGCTTTAAAAGTCCTTGCTAATCCAGCAGTTTGCGCCATCATGATGGAACCAATTCAAGGTGAAGGCGGCGTTATGCCTCTTGATAAGGAATTCGTACAAGCTGTTACAAAATACGCGCATGAACACGATCAACTCGTGCTTATCGACGAAGTGCAAACTGGTAATGGTCGGACTGGTAGCCTATATGCATATGAACAATTTGGTATCGAACCAGATATCGTATCTACGGCTAAGGGCTTAGCTGGTGGCTTGCCTATGGGCGCAACCTTATTCAATGAAAAAACGCAATTCGTATTAACTGCAGGTGCGCATGCTACTACATTTGGCGGTAACCCAATCTGTGCCGCTGCAGGTTGCACTATCATTGAACGGTTAACACCAGAATTTTTGGCTACTGTGAAAGCTAAAGGTGATTACGTAAAACATGCCTTAGAAGGTAAACCAGGCGTGGTTGGCGTAAGCGGTATGGGCCTTATGATTGGTATCGAAACAACTATAAATCCTAAAGACGTCATCGCTAAATGTCTAGAAAAAGGCGTAGTATGTTTATCTGCTAAAAACAAGGTTCGTTTGTTGCCAGCCCTTAATATTCCACAAGAACAACTAGAAAAAGCAATTACCATCTTGGCGGATGTAATTGGTGAATTGGCTAGCAAATAGTCTTACGTTGACAGATCCATTTATTTGGCATGAACAATTGATAAATATATAGATAAAATCCGATGAATATGTAGACTTTATATTCTATTCGTGATAACCTAGAATAAATAGTCTATATTGGAGGAGTAAATATGAATACAGAATCCTTACGTAATGATGTATTGGTTCCTGCTGTTGCTAAAACATTAGACATTGCAGCAAAAGCAAAACCAACAAAAGATGAGCTCTGCACAACTGTAAAAATTACAGCAGCTGTAGCGGTAGCAACTGCTGTTGTATCCTTGGCGGTACAAGCAGTATTGCGCAATCGATAAGAGAAGCATAAAGAAAACGACATGGCATTGCCTGTCGTTTTCTTTTACATTTACCCTATTATTCCCATAAATATGGGGATTTCCAGTATATTTTGTTAATCTGTACTAAAAGCTAAGGAGGCGATATCATGCATAGTCGCGATTTAATTGAACAATATAAAACCTATGTACAAGATTGGCGTAGGTACTTTCATAAACATCCAGAACTCAGTAATGAAGAGTTCGAAACAACTATAACACTAGCCAAAGAATTAGAGTCCATGGGCGTAGAGGTTCATGTAGATACAGAACGTGGAACAGGACTTATCGGCATTATTCATGGCGCTAAGCCTGGTAAAGCGATTGCCCTTCGTGCAGATATCGATGCCTTGCCTGTACAAGAGCATAATACATTCGATTTCAAATCCGATGTAGATGGCAAGATGCATGCCTGTGGTCATGACGGCCATATGGCGATATTACTCGGTGCGGCTAAGATGCTTACTGCTATGAAAGACCGTATCGAAGGTGACGTATACCTTGCCTTCCAACCGGCCGAAGAAACCGGTGCGGGCGCTCCTGATTTTATGAAGTTTGACAATTGGTTTGAAAAAATCGATGCTATCTTTGGCGGTCATGTATGGATTGACTTACCGGCTGGTTTCATTTCCGTTGAAGAAGGGCCACGCATGGCGGCTAGTAGTAAAATTACAATCCGTGTAAAAGGCAAACAAGGTCATGGCGCTCAACCGCATCAAACCATTGATGCCGTTGTAGTAGCCAGTGCCATCGTTATGAACCTACAAACTGTAGTGTCTCGCAATGTGAGTGCCTTGGATTCTCTTGTGCTCACCATCGGCAATATTCACTCTGGTTCAGAATGGAACGTTATCCCAGGCGAAGCACAAATGGGTGGTACCATCCGTTTCTTTGATCCTGCACAAGAAGACTATTATGTAGAATCTATACGCCGCGTTGTAGAACATACAGCATTAGCTTATGGTGCTACTGCTGAATTGATTTATGAAAAGAAAGTGCCTCCAACCATTAATGACGCAGCAGCCAGTGAACTGGCTGAACGCGTTGTTATCGATACACTTGGTAAGGAAAAACTGTCTAAGATGCGTAAGGTGATGCCAGGCGAAGACTTTGCTTGGTACTTGCAAGATAAACCAGGCTGCTTTGCCTTTATTGGTATCCAAAATCCAGAAGTAGGAGCCATCTTTGATCACCATAATAATCGATTCACTATGGACGATAGCGTATTATCTGCAGCATCGGCGGTATATGCGGAATATGCTGTACAGTGGTTGAAGGAAAATAAGTAGAACTATAGCTTTATAGGGAGAAATAAAATATTAATATAGCCTGTATAGTAACTATACAGGCTATATTAATCTATAGATAGGAATGTGTTATAGTTATTCTAGCGAGGTAAACTATTATGGATTCTTTAATATCAATTAGTTCTATGGCCAAACTCCATAGTTTGAGTCGACAGACATTAATACATTATGACCATATTAATCTTTTTAAACCTGTTGAAGTTGATGAAAAGGGGTATCGCTATTATAGTAGATCTCAAATTCCTTTTTTACGAAAAATTGTTTTTCTAAAATCTTTAGGTTTAAGTTTAGATAGTATAAAAGAAGTATTATCAAATACAAATCCTAAAAAAATTCTTGAGTTTTATTCAGCATATAAAACTAAGGTTAATCAACAGATTGCAGAGTTGAATGATGTTAGAGAAGCGCTAAATCAGCAAATAGCTATACTTAATGATGCGGTTGATGGCTATGAAATGAATTTAACAGAACCATTTATAAAATATTATCCATTGAGAAAAGTGATTTATCAGGAATTTCCTGAAAATGTGACAAAAGAAAAATTACATCTTACATTGATGAATTTATGGAGACAATTAGAGCCTCTACGAATTAGACCAGCTGCAGGGTTTGGAACTATTTTGACACTTGGAACTAAGGAGTGTTTAGGCTGTGAATCGAGTAATACAGCATGTGAATCTGATAGTCGATTTAAGAGTGGTAGTTGTATATTTGTTCCCGTGAATACGGAAAATTTAGATAATTTAATTACAATTCCTGCAGGGGAGTATATTTGTCTTTATAAATTTGGTATGCCATATGATATTTCAGATGCACAATATTTACTTCAATGGATGAATGATAACAACTATGAATTGACAGGAAATATTATTGATGTATGTTTGTTAGATACAACATTTTATCAGCAAAATAGAACAGAAGATTTTTGCCTTTTACAGGCCCCATTTAAAAGAAAATAAAAAATTGTATAAATAGCCTCTTGACTGTATAGCAACTATAAAGCGTATTCTTATATCAAGCAATAAATAGCTGTTATGAATATGAATTAATTCAGTATGTTAGGAGGTTATTTTTTATGGGAAACTCTGTTATTGATTTACGTTCTGCACTAAAGTTATTGGAAAACACACCTGGACAATTAATTAGTACAGATGTAGAGGTTGACCCTTCAGCTGAGTTAGCGGGGGTTTATCGCCATATTGGTGCCGGTGGTACTGTAGCACGGCCAACAAAATTAGGTCCAGCCATGATGTTTAACAATGTAAAGGGTCACCCTAATTCTAAAGTTGTAATTGGTATGTTATCTGACCGTGCTCGCGTAGCATTACTACTTGGTACAACACCAGATAAACTAGGTCAACTACTTCGAGATTCTGTAAAAAATCCAATACAACCAATTGTAATTGATTCTTCAAAAGCTCAATGTCAAGAGGTTGTTCATTTGGCAACAGATCCAGATTTTGATATTAGAAAAATATTACCAGCACCTACTAATACACCAGAAGATGCGGGCCCTTATATTACGTTAGGGATGTGTTATGCATCAGATACGGAAAATGGTGACTCTGATGTGACGATTCACAGACTTTGTTTACAGTCGAAAGATGAAATCACAATGTTCTTTACTCCAGGTGCACGTCATCTAGGTGCTTTTAGAGAAAAAGCGGAAGCTCTCGGTAAGCCACTACCAATTTCTATTAGTATTGGTGTAGACCCTGCAATTGAAATAGGTGCATGCTTTGAACCACCTACAACACCTATTGGATATAATGAATTAGCTGTTGCGGGTGCCATTCGAGGAAAGGCTGTTGAACTAACACCATGCTTAACAATTAAAGAGAATTGTATAGCGAATGCTGAGTATGTTATTGAAGGTGAACTCTTGGTAGGAAAACGGTTACGTGAAGATATTAATACTAATACAGGAAAAGCGATGCCAGAGTTCCCTGGTTATACAGGACCTGCAAATCCAGAGGTTCCTATTATCAAAGTAAAAGCTGTTACAACACGTAAAAATCCAATAATGCAAACTTGTATTGGTCCATCTGAAGAACACGTTAATATGGCGGGGATTCCAACAGAAGCTTCTATTATGGATATGGTTGAACGTGCTATGCCTGGTCGATTATTAAATGTTTATGCTGCAAGCCCTGGTGGTGGAAAGTTCTTGGCAGTAATGCAGTTTAAAAAATCGGTACCATCTGATGAAGGTCGCCAAAGGCAAGCGGCTTTGCTAGCATTTTCTGCATTTTCTGAATTAAAACAAGTTATTCTTGTCGATGAAGATGTTGATATCTTTGACATGAATGATGTTATGTGGGCTATGATTACTAGAATGCAAGGGGACGTTGATATTATAAATATCCCAGGCGTTCGTTGTCATCCATTAGACCCGTCTAATAATCCATCTTGTAGTTATACTATTCGTGATCATGGTATTGCATGCAAAACAATTTTTGATGCTACTGTGCCATATAGTGAAAAGAAACGATTCCAACGTGCTAAATTTATGGATGTAGATCCCACACATTGGGTTCCTAATCATAAAGGATAAGTTAAGAAGGTGATTATATGGGGAAATATAAACGGATTATAGGATTCTGTTTAGGGATTTTATTAGGGCTTTTAATTTGGTTTGTACCATTAGCCGGATTAAGTCCACAAGGTCATGCTTGTTTGGCATTATCTTTGGGAACCGTTATATTTTGGGCGTTTGGTGTTGCTCAACCAGGTTATGTTTCTGGGCTATACCTATTAGGTTTAGCAGTGTTTGATGTAGCACCTAAAACGTTGATTTTTTCTACTTGGACTACATCAATGATGTATCTTATTATTGGTGCATATCTCATTGCTACAGCAGTACGTGAGTCAGGGCTAGGGGAAAGAATCGCCTATTGGTATATCTCTAAATATGTAACTAATTACAACAGTATTATTATTTCTATATTTGCATTAACTTTTATATTGTCGTTACTAATTCCACATCCTTGGCCACGGGCATTTTTAATTATGTCTGTTATGGCTGTGGTTATTAAAAGTGCTGATATGCCTAGAGATGATGCTGTGAAAATTGGATTTACAGTGTTTACGGCATCGATTCCGGTTTCAATGATTTTTTTAACTGGGGATGCGTCTATTAATCCATTGGCTGCACAGTACTGCCTACCAACAGAGGTGGGTTGGATTGAGTGGTTTAAAGTAATGGGTATCCCAATGATTCTAACTAGTATCATAACTATGTTTATGCTTATGACGATGTTTAAACCTACAAAAGAGGTTTCTATTAATCAACAAGCTATTTTGGAAAAGCGCGAATCATTAGGTGCGATGACAGGTAAAGAAATTCGTACTGCATTTTGGGTTATCTTAGCAATTATTTTATGGATGACTGATAGTATTCATGGAATTGATATTGGTTGGGTAACATTGTTTATTGCTGTAATGATGGCTATGCCAAAGATTGGTGATATTTTAACACCTGCTAGTTGGTCTGCTGTGCCTGTACAAACATTACTATTCTTAACAGCTGCTGTTGCAATTGGTCGTGTTGGGGGCCAAACCGGGATGAACACATGGTTAGCACAAACATTGTTGCCATCTGCCGTTCCTGAAAATATGTTCATTCTCGGTGCATTTATAACTGTTATCTCTATTGCTATTCATATGTGCTTTGGTAGTGTAGTTGCAGTTATGGGAATTGTTATTCCAGCAATGCTTGCTTTCACGGAAACACTTGGAATTTCTCCAATTATTCCGGTAATGATTGCATATACAGCCATTAATGCTCACTTTATTTTACCATTCCATAATTTAGCAATATTAGTTGGTGAAGGTGAAGATAATGGTATGTATAGTGAAAAAGAAACCATACGATTTGGTTTACCATATACGTTAGTGTTATTTGTTATTACTTGTGCAATTCAATTACCATGGTGGAAATTTATTGGACTTTGGTAAGTAAGGGGTAGTGCTATGAGGTGATTGTATGCGTTTAATAGTTGGTGTATCAGGTGCGAGTGGCGTAATACTTGGCTATTATGTACTTAAAGCATTGCGTCAAATATCTGAAATGGAAATTCATTTGGTCATGACTGAGGGTGCAAAGACCACTTTGCAATATGAGAGTTCTATTACCGTAGAAAAAATGGAGGCATTAGCAGATATAGTTCATGATAATAAAAATATGGCTGCCACTATTTCTAGCGGATCGTATAAGACCGATGGGATGATTGTAGTTCCTTGCAGTATGAAAAGTATTGCTGGAATGGCTTGTGGATTTGCAGATAATCTATTATTGAGAGCTGCAGATGTTTGCTTAAAAGAGAATAGAAAGATTGTGCTTGTACCGAGAGAAATGCCGTTTAGTCGTATTCATTTGCGTAATTTAACTACACTATCTGAATACGGATGCTCAATTATTCCTCCATTATTAACTTTTTATAATGACTCTAATTCGGTTGAAAAACAAATCAATCATATTGTTGGAAAAATTTTAATGCAGTTTGGATTCGAGACAAAAGATTTTGTTTCTTGGACTGGGCGTAATATGATAAAAAGTTGAGGAGTATTATGAATAGTTATGATGAGATGAAAGTAAAACGATATACTTATGGGGTTACACCATATTGTATTCAAGCTATAGTCACATTTGTTGGGCAGGATATATCTGTTACGATTGGTGGTGGTAATAGATATCATATAGGTGCAGTAGCTATTGCTACTCCGTCTGAAAGTATTATTAATCCAGGAAAGACTACAATTACCACATCTGTCATGGCTGTATTAGGACATAAAGATGATGTATTAGCCAAGGACGCTGCGATAAAACTATCAAGGCATTTTAATACTACTGTAACTGTAAGTGTTGGTGTTCATGTAGATGATGCTGATATATTAGATATTGAAAAGTTACTTGAAAACAGTAAACTGTTAGTTGAACAGATTATACAAAACTAAATAGTAGCTATTAATACGCTTGATAAAATTAGAGCCTATAATGATTGTTTTACATCGTTACAGGCTCTTTATTATTTGGGTTATAGGACAAAACGCCCCCTTCACAGCAACCATCTAAGGCTGCCAATGAAGGGGGCGTTTTGCATTGTAGTAAGAAAGTTAGTAAACATTTAGACGGGAATCTAAATGTATGTATATAAGGCCATATAGTTTACAATAAGGGGGGGAAGTATCATCCTATTGGAGTAGTATTGCATAAAAAGGGGAAATATATTAGGATGCGTCTGTCATAGATTTGTAAGGGATATACAAGGGGAGATATCTATGTGTGTACAACTATATGGCCGTATATAACGGTATGTAGTATAAATTAGAATTTGTGTGTGAACCCAGCGTTTACACCCCAGTCTGCTTGGTAATCGCCAGATAGACCGGTGGTAACGTCCGCATATACGCTGTTGTTCGTATTGAAACCATAACGGCCGCCGAATGCGAGTTCAGTCCAAGTGCCTTTGAGGTCTTGTTCTGTCAATTTTACGGCATTACCGCTAGCATAGGTAGTTTTTACATTGCCTGTGAAAGCATGACCTGCAGCAAAGCGTGTATATAGGTTACCATTGCCAAATTGTTTGCCTACTTCGAGGCCTAGTTTGCCAGATGTGCTATTTACACCAGCTTGGTTAACCGATACATTGCCTGCTGTAAAGTCATGACCACCGAAGTGTGTATAGTTTAATTGTGCTTGTGGTTCTACATAGAAACCATTAGCAGATTTTATAGTTTTGCCGTAGCGAATGCCGAAGCTATACGCATTGGATTTTACATCGCCAGATTTAGCTTGACCGATTTCATTACGCGCTGTAAATTCATTAGAGATACGACCTACTTGAGATTCTACATGTACGTATTGATCCTTACCAAGGTCTTTCAAACCATATGCGCCAATAGCATAGGATTTTACCTTTCCAGAACCATTGAATACATAATCTTCAGAACCGCGTAGATAAGAAACTTGGCCACCCACGGTCCAGTCACGGCTAGTTTTAGTATCATAACCGCCTTGGATGCTTGTGTAATCAGTAGCTGTATTGATACCGTCATTAGCATAGTTATATCGACCGCCACCAATACGAGCCCAAATACCTGTTGGGGAACCTTGTTGTAATTGGTTAGCACGATTCATATCGCTCGTCATTGTACGCCATGCGTTGATATTACCAATTACAGCAGAACGAATGCCGCGCATTTGTGGTGTATCGTAAGCACCTGGATTTATCGGAGTAGGTGCCGGTGTAACAGGAGTTACAGGTGTCACAGGGCTAGGTGCTGGAGTTACCGGAGTTACCGGAGTAACAGGGCTAGGAACCGGAGTAACTGGAGTTACAGGTGTAGGCGCTGGAGTAATCGGAGTTACAGGGGTAGGTGCTGGGGTAACTGGTGTTACAGGCGTAGGCGTTGGAGTAGGAGCCACATAGGAACCTTGACCATTACCGTTTTGCCATGTAATAGCACCTTCTTTTTGGTCTGTAGTTAACGCTTTTTGGAAGCTTGACACGATGCCATTAGAAGCGATGGATACAGTACCAGAAAGGTTTCTTTCACCATTCATATAATTTTCGTAATAGAATTTATGCGCCAAGTTATCTAGAATCTTGTTTACATTGCTTTCAGAGGACGTATCGAGATGATCGCCTGTTACATAGCCATGTACACCAGACCCTGTTGTAGCGGATTTTACGATGAAGTTACCGCCTTCGATGTCAGATGCATCAAGGCCTGTTTTTTGAGCGGCTGGTTTAGCAAAGTTCAAACCAGTACCAGCGCTCATATCGTAAATGACATTGATGTGGCCGTCCAAATTATTAACGTGGATGTCGCTACGAGAATCTTGGGAAATACGGCTGAATCCTTCACGTGTACGAGTACCTTTGAGTGTATTGATACTGCTGCGCGCTTCGTTGCCTTTAATTTGGAATGCTTCCAAGCCACCCATGTTATCGTGGCTCCACATGCCACCATCAAAGGTCATGTTGATTTCGCCACCCTTATCCTCTAAGGTGTTCACAGCCTTGCCTGTAAACTGATTAGGACTGTTGTGCGCACGGCCGAGGCCAATATTAATTACAGAAGGTTGCTGTTGTTGGTATGGAGGCATCGTTTTATCAGATACGAGTATATTGCCTTGCATATTAAATACCTTATGTTTTACAGTGCCTGCATCATCGATACCAAGATTAATTTTACTGTTATAGGCAAATGCTAGTGGATAGGGCGCGTCCCATGGGGCCGTATTGACGTTCATAACCCCGCCATCCACTTGAATGGAACTATTATCTAGCATGCCTGTAATGAAAGCTGGTTGGCGATGGCGCTTAGGCAATTGGTTTTGATTAGGCGTATCCAAGGAGGCAATAGTCACTTGACCGCCGTTTGATGCAATGACACCTGTTGCCGTCGTATCGCCAGTGCTTTCAAATTTACTTTCAGAACCTACTGCAAACACATTGCCATTAGAACCAAGGCCTGCTGCCGCCCACGTACTAGGGAGGGCCACTGTAGATGACAACATGGTCATCATCACAGCGGACAATAACATCTTATTTCTCGCTCTCATTCTCTTACACCTCAACTATATTACTTAATCTGTAATTTATTTTTATAGTGTGAAAGACTCTTCATAAATGAATATATACCTATCGGTTGATTTAATACTCTTTTATATAATGAAAGATAGGTATATACTCACTTTATAAAGAATTAATGCCTAACACATTTAAAATATATTTAAAATAATATAATATTTTTAGTGAAATGTAAATGAATTTTCGCAATTTTATTTAAAAATATTTAAAATATTGGATAGAAAGGAGATTTCATGAAAGTCACTTGTTCTTGGCCTACAACGCCATTGTATCAGGCGTATCATGATTATGAATGGGGGCGTCCTATTCATGATGACCAACGTCAATTTGAACATTTATGTTTGGAGAGCCTACAATGCGGTCTGAGTTGGCTTACGATTTTAAATAAACGAGACGTTATACGTCAGTGTTTTGACTATTTTGATGTTGATGCAGTAGCTAAATATACGGAAACAGATATAGAGCGTATTATGAGTACAGAGGGAATGTTAAAATCCCGCAAGAAGATTGAGGCCATCATCAATAATGCACAGGCGTTCCAACGCATTCAAGACGAATTTGGATCCTTTTGCGAATATATATGGGCTTTCACCAATCATAAGACTCTTATTTATGAAGGCCATTCTGAGGGAAGGGTGCCTGCTAAAAATGAATTATCTACGCGCATTAGCAAAGACCTTAAGAAACGAGGGTTCAAATTTGTAGGACCTGTGACCATCTATTCCCATTTACAAGCTAGTGGTCTCATCAACGATCACGGTAAGGATTGCCCTTGTTTTAATGAAATCAATGAGGCCAATCCTGTGGTTTATATGACAATAGATGATTAATGTAAATAGAACCGTATCTACTGAAACATAGATACGGTTCTTTTGTGATATTTTATATTGATTATTATCGATGTAGTTGCTATACTACTTTCATAATAACTTTCAGAAGTAAGGGAAAGGATATAAGTATGATTGGGTTAGGAACGGCCATCAATATGGGGCTCATTATCGGTGGTAGTATTATTGGGCTCACGTGCGGCCGATTTATGAAGGACAATTTAAAACAAACCCTTATGGTAGTATGTGGTATCATCGTGCTATTACTAGGGATGAGCGGGGCCATGCAATTTATGCTGGTTATTGTTAATGGTTCCTTGCAAACTACTGGACCTTTGTTGATGATTATCAGCATGGTAGTTGGTGCTGTGATTGGTGAAATCATTGATTTAGACCGATGGATTACGGTCTTTGGTGACTGGGTGAAAGATAAAACCGGTAATACAGGGGACCCTAAGTTTACGCAAGCGTTTATCACTGCATCACTTACGTTTACTGTTGGTGCGATGGGCGTGCTCGGTTCAATTCAAGATGGATTGACAGGAGATTACCAAACCTTGCTACTCAAAGGAATTCTTGATGGTGTTATTGTTATGGTTATGACCTCATCCATGGGGAAGGGCGCATTGTTTTCCTTCATTCCTGTAGGTATCACGCAGTGGTTGATCACGGCCTTAGCGCATGTTGCGGCGCCACTGATGACACAGCAGGCTATCGACAATTTATCCTATGTAGGATCCATCTTAATTTTCTGTGTAGGCATTAATATGATTTGGCCTAATAAGATTCGTTTAGCTAATTTATTACCTGCTATTTTTATCGCTATGGGCCTTACGTTTTTAATTTAAATTTAAATTTGAAGAACCCTCTTTACATTATGTGTAAAGAGGGTTACTATATTCTCAATATAATTTTCTTGTAGTTAAAATGGTTTCCCCTAGAAACGCATGTTATCGCGGCCTAGCGGATATAAAAGGGCCTTTCTTCGCCGAACGGTTCTAGAAACCAGAAAGGACATGATGAGCGAACAAGTTTCTGTTTCAAAATCTAATATTCGTGGTGCATTTGGTGCATTTTTTATCCCTGGTATGTACACTGCCTTATGGGCTGGGTTTGTACCATATTTAAAAGCAAAACTTAGCATCGGTGAGGATGTGTTAGGTTCCATGATTTTGTTGCTCGGTGTAGGTTCTTGTTTATCCATGGCTATAGCTGGTAAGCTTGTAGAGAGTTTTGGGTGTAAGCGAGTCGTTTTATTGGCTAGTTTTATCGGCATGTTGTCTCTGGCTATTGTTACCATGTGTTCTACAATTGTGACAACCACAATAGCATTATTTTTCTTTGGCATTGGTGTAGGCCTTAGTGGTGCTTCTGCTAATTTGCAAGCTATTTTAACGGAAAAGGTAAGTAAAAAGCATTTAATGGGGGCTTATCACGGTGGGTGGAGCTTAGGTGGCTTTGCAGGTGCCGGTGTATTGCTTGTTCTTTTAAAAATATTATCTTTACCTGTTAATGAAAGTATTTGGGGGCTTCTTATCATACTCTTTATTGCGATGATTGCAGTTAGCCAATTTATGTTAACCTTTGGTAGTGATCCGAATGCAAAGGTTATGAAGAAGTCTAAAAGTCCGTTATCATTCCATCCAATTGCTATTATCTTTGGTCTCTTATCCTTTGTATCCTATTTGGTAGAAGGTGCGGTAGGGGACTGGAGTGCACTTTACTTATTTGAAGATAAAGGCATTGTTATTCAAGAAGCCGTAATGGGCGTTATGTTGTTTAATGGGACTATGTGTATTGGTCGCCTTCTTGGTAATACAATTGGTAAACATGTAACATCTAAACAAGTTGTTGTAGGTGGTTATCTATTAGGTGCTATTGCAATGGCACTCATCGTATTCCTACCTGGCCATGCGTCTATGTATACGTACTTATTATTAGGTATCTCATTAGCCATGGTTGTGCCAAATCTATTCTCTGCGATGGGGGAACAAAATGTAATTCCTATGACACAAGCAGTGGCTACATCTACCATGCTCGGTTATATGGGGATTTTGATGGGACCTGCATTGATTGGATTCATTGCTCATGGTACGAGCCTTACCATTGCATTCATTGTATTGACTGCATTGCTTGTTATCAGTGCTGGTATCGGTAAATATGCATATCATTTAATGAGTAAAGATTGTGGGGTAGAAGAATAGTTTCTTCGTTTAAATGCTGCAAATAAAAAGAAGAGGGGCTACGATTCGTATGAATCGTAGCCCCTTTTGGTATGTTAGTAACCGATTAGCGGTCGCCGTTAAAGATGGAGTTTTTAACAAGAACGTAGTCTACTTTGCGGATAGCTTGTAGAGTGGTACCACCAGCGTAGGAGATAGCGGATTGTAAATCTTGTTCCATTTCGATTAATGTATCGAAGATAGAGCCTTTGGAAGGAATGAAGATTTTTTTGCCTTCTACGTTTTTACGTTCCCCTTTTTGGAACTCAGAAGCGGAACCGAAGTATTCTTTTACAGCTTGGCCGTCAACAATTTTTTCTTCCCCTGGAGATTCTTGGTGACCAGCAAATAGGGAACCAATCATAACCATAGTAGCGCCAAAGCGAATAGATTTAGCGATGTCGCCGTGATCGCGAATGCCGCCGTCAGCGATGATAGGTTTTGTAGCTGCTTTTGCACACCAACGTACAGCCGCCAATTGCCAACCGCCAGTACCAAAGCCAGTTTTTAATTTTGTGATACAAACCTTACCAGGACCGATA
>OKRY01001218.1_pt1 | contig 21259 bp, 19 predicted proteins | sample 1601121 | NCBI WGS metagenome assembly OKRY01 (sample SAMEA3541546, study PRJEB24748) | human gut metagenome | biome: human gut; feature: human-associated habitat; material: faeces | place: China | collected 2012
AGCAAAAACTATATAATGTATTGGGGTTTACGATGGTTAGTATAGCAGTGGATCGCAGTTAAGTGTGCACAAACTTGACAGAAATTTGAAAAAGTTTTTGTGCATTTTGAGAGCAAGCAATAAAAAACAGGTCAATTTCCCCAAAATCTATGGGGAAACCAACCTGTTTTTGTAACTTTTCATCAATTCTTCGGTACTGTCTGCTCTTCGCCCGCAAATAATTTTTCAAATTCTTCACGATCAATGCGTTCTTTTTCAAGCAACAGAGCGGCACATTTATGCAAAACTTCCATATTTTCTTTGAGGATTTCCTCTGCACGCTCATAGCAGCTATCAATGATCGACTTCACTTCCTCGTCAATCTTCTTCGCAACATCCTCGCTATATCCGCGGCTCGACTGACCAATCTCTCGGCCAACAAATACTTCGTCCTCGCCCGCATAATTGATCATGCCGACATTTTTCGTAAATCCGTATTTGGTAACCATTGCCTTAGCCTGCTCGGTTGCCTGCTTAATATCCTGTGAAGCTCCCGTCGTAATATCATCCAACACAAGTGACTCTGCGATCCGGCCACCGAGACTGACCGTAATATCCTGCAGCATCTTGCCCTTGGTCAAATACATATCGTCCTTCTCGGAAATCGGCATTGTATAACCGCCGGCACCACTTCCTGTTGGGATGATCGATACAATGTGAACCGGTCCCACATCCGGCAATACATGGAACAGGATTGCATGACCCGCCTCATGGTATGCTGTGATCTTACGATCGTGTTCGGATACGATACGGCTCTTCTTCTCTTTACCAATACCAAGCTTGATAAAGGATTTATCTACATCTTCCTGCGAAATGAAACTGCGTCCATCCTTGGCACAGGCGATCGCAGCCTCGTTTAACAAGTTCTCCAGATCTGCTCCGGTAAAACCGATCGTCGTGTGTGCGATCTTGCTCAGATCAACATCGTCGCCAAGTGTCTTGCCACGCGCATGTACACGTAATATTTCCTCGCGCCCACGCACATCCGGTCTGCCAACCGTTACCTGACGGTCAAAACGTCCCGGTCGCAAAATCGCAGGGTCCAAAATATCCACACGGTTCGTTGCCGCCATTACAATGATCCCCTCATTGACGCCAAAACCATCCATCTCAACCAACATCTGGTTCAAGGTCTGCTCACGCTCATCGTGTCCACCGCCTAAGCCGGAACCACGCTTGCGGGCTACAGCATCAATCTCATCAATAAAGATGATACACGGTGCATTCTTCTTCGCTTCTGCAAATAAGTCACGCACACGGGACGCGCCGACACCAACAAACATTTCCACAAAATCAGAACCCGACAAACTAAAGAATGGTACTCCTGCCTCTCCTGCCACTGCTTTGGCAAGCAGCGTTTTACCGGTTCCCGGAGGGCCTACCATCAGGATTCCTTTTGGGATTCTTGCTCCTACATCGGTATATTTTGCCGGTTTATCCAAGAAATCTACAATCTCTTCTAATTCCTCTTTCTCTTCTTTAAGGCCGGCAACATCAATAAACTTCTTAGCATTTGGAGAATCCGGGTCGATCCTGGTTGCCCGGCTCTTACCGAAATCCATCATCTTCGAGCCACTTGCTCCGGCTCCTCCACCTGTCTGTGCGGACAAAAAGGTAAACAGCAAAAACAACGCTACTAATCCAAATCCACACGGCAGCAATACGGTAATGATCCAAGACGGTTTATCCACGTCGTTGATAACATAATTTTGTGCAAGTTTGCTGTCTGTTTTTATAATCTCTTCTACATCTTTTATGTCAGTACAATTAAAATGTTTACTTCGCTTGTTCTCATAATTCGCACGCACAACACCTGTCGGTGTTTCCTCATTCGGCGTGATCTCCACGGAAGTGACCTTACCTGCTTTCACATCCTGCTTGAAGTCTTCCACATTATACTGACTGCCGGTGCTGCTAGTCATAATACTCGAAATATACATCGCTATTCCAATGATCGCGAGTACGAGCACATAAAAACCAGCTCCACCTGATCTCATCTGTCTGTTCATGAACATCTCCTTTTATTCGTCTACAAATTCCACCTCACCCAGATAAGGAAGATTACGATATTTCTGTGCATAATCGAGTCCATAGCCTACGATGAATTTGTCTGGAACGACAAAACCAGTGTAATCAACCTCTACATCTACTTCTCTACGATCCGGTTTATCCAACAATGTGGCAATCTTCAGGCTGGCAGGATTGCGTGCTGCAAGCAGTCCACAAATTTTAGATAGTGTGTTTCCTGAATCGATAATATCTTCCACGATCAGGCAGTGACGACCATCAATATCATCGTCAAGGTCTTTCGTGATCATCAATTGTCCGGAACTTTTGACCTCATTTCCATAGCTGGATGCTGCCATAAAATCCATAGAAACCGGCACGGTAATTTTCTTAGCAAGATCTGCGCAAAAAAAGACACTGCCACGCAAAATACAGATCATGTGGATCTGCTTTCCCTCATAATCCTTATTGATGCGTGTTGCGATCTCCGTTACCATCTGATCAATTTGTTCCTTACTATACATTTCATGAATAACTTCTTTCATGATACTCCACCTTTCTCCTTCGTCTGGATATTGTGCGCTAACTGCGCTGTAATAATGTGTTTTGTTGCCTCTGTCACGTAAAAAGCAGCACTTACACGTCCAAGCTCCGGAATCCAGATAATATGTTTTCCCATTGCAAGTACCGGTATACTGCCTCTTTTGTCAACCGAGATTTTAGCATCGATAAAGATACGCGCCAGTGTCTTCGTCCCGCCTGCGCCCGTCAACTGTAAGTAATCTCCTTCTTGCGGGAACCGCCAAACCGGTCCGTTGTCTCTATCAAAATGTCCGCGATCCGCCTCTTTCTCTGTCGGATCAGCCAAAACATCAGCATACATTCTATCACAATCAAACCATTTCGTACAGTCATTTTTCGGAACATTTTGTGGCAAATCATCTCGCTGTGTCAGCCGTAACGTAATTACCATCTCCTGTCCGTTCGAATCCTGTAACACGGTCCGCTCATCGAACCGTAGCGGAATCAGCGTATTGCGATGCACATTTGACTGCATGTCAACCCGGATCCATATCTTGTCATAATCTTTGCCTGCTCGCATGTGATATGGAAGATCCAGCCGTTTGCCGGTCGCGCCTTCTGCCAGCCGAAGCAGTGCATCAACATGCACTCTGCCGATATCCTTTCGGCTTCCACAGACCTGTTCCATTATATGCATCAATAGTTGTCCCTGCAAATATGGATCGACCTGTTTCCACTCATCCACGGAAAAACAAAAGGTATCTCCATCACGATATACCAAGCGTTCATATTGTTCCAACATTTGACGCTCTATATAATCCCACGCTCTTTGACAATCTTCTGCCAGTTCCACCAAATGTCTGCGCGCCATCGGCTGTATTTCCTGCTCTATATAAGGAAATACCCGGTTACGGATCTTATTACGCGTGTATTTTTCTTCTCGATTGGTGGCATCCTCTCTCCAACCGTCCCCGTTTCCCCGGACTATCTGCTCAATCTGCTGTCGATCCAGACACAATAACGGTCGAATAATATTAGCGCGCCCGGCGCGCATTCCGCACACGCCCCGCAAACCACTCCCCCGCAAGATCTGCCATAGAACAGTCTCAGCCTGATCATCTCGATGATGCGCTACTGCAATTTTGTCAAAATTCAGTTCTTTTCGCACTTCTTCAAAACACCGGTAACGGTAATTACGGCCTGCCTCTTCCTCCGATAATCCCTGTTCTTTGGCAAGCTGTGGAATATCCATTTCATATAGTCGAAAAGAAATGTTATATTTAGCTGCCAGTCTCTGTGCAAAAGCCGCATCTTCATCTGCTGCCGTTCCTCGGATCCCGTGGTGTACGTGTACGCAGACAAGCCGAAGCCGCCACTCATTTCTTAGTGCCGCTAATACCTGCAGCAGGCATACCGAATCCATCCCACCGGATAAACCGATCACAATGCCGTCTCCGTTCGTTAACAGCTCATGTTCTACGCAATATTGATTTATCGTATCGTATACTTTCTTCACGTTTTGCTCTATCCTCTCTATTTCTGTGTCCGCAAATTATCACTGATTTCCGTAACGATCACACTCATATCGTCCGTCACACTGCCGCCACACTCACAGATTGCTTCTTCTAATAATGCATCTGCGATTTCTTCCGGGGGGCGTCCCTGCCACTGTTCCATAAATCCGGCCAGCCCGTGTTCCATACCGGGCAGCATATCTGCTACGCCATCTGTCATCATTATAACATAATCCCCTGCAGATATGTCCATTTTTCTTGTATACGGGATTACATCCTTTCCGGCTCCGATCGGCAGCGCCTGGCCTTCGACACATGTAATCTCCCCCTCATGATACAGATAAGTAGCTGTTGCACCGTTTTTTAACAACTGACAATGCTTTTTATATAGGTTCAGCACCAAAATATCTGCCGTCACATAGCGCTCTGTTTCCTCACAGGATAAATACACGGAATTGATCAGTTTAAGTGCAGAAGTCTGCGAAAATCCGGCCTCCGCCATCTGCTCCAATAACTCGATCACCAGACTGCTCTCCGAAAAAGCATCCTGCCCACTCCCCATGCCATCAGATAATGCAATAAGCATCTCCCCGCTTGGTAAAGGCAAACAGGTAAATACATCTCCGGATACTTCTTCACCATCCTTGACTCTTCTGGAAACACCCGCTTCCGCCACCAACGGCGTATCCTCTTCAAACACAAAATATGTCATATCACGGCTGACGATCTGCCTGGACTGCTCTCCTACACGAATCGGTTTTTGGAGCACTTCCTGCAATACGGCAGCAACCTCTTTGGCAGTAACCAGCCGACCACGCACAGTGCGCGCACGCATATGTATTTCCAGCCTTCCATCCCTTTTCTCGTAAAACATGATCCCCAGCGCTTTTACCCGTTTTGCCTGCAGTTTCTTGCCTACCTTTCCTGCAGCATCTGCCGGAAGATCTCTTGTGCGTTCCATCTCTTCTGCCAATCCGCCTACCAATTTGCCAACTTCCTCCATCTGTCCTGCAATGACCTGTCTATTCTCCGACATTTTATTTTGTACGCCCATCATCATACGTGCCATCTGCAGATTTTGATTTGTCTCCGAAACAAAACGCTCTAAATGTATGCACTCCCGCAGAAAACGTGCCGGCATTTGTTCGGGCACTAATATCCCCTGTTCCTGTGCTAACAGCAAGGTTCCAAACATCTCTGAGCTTGCAAGCTCCAACTGTCCCATACAATTTTCGCGATTTTCACACCGATCACAGACCTGTTCAGAAATGCCATCCATAAACTCGCGCATCTCATGCCTCGTCATACGAAACTGCTTATCTGACTGATTAGCTAATGCTTTGGATAATTTTTGAAACGAATCTGAAAATTCATGGAGTCTGTGCTTCATAAGCTCTTTCCATTCATTGCCACTTTCCATCGGATGCAGATACAATCCCACTAAATACCCTGTAAATGCAAGCAGTATCCAGATCATAATTTCCGTCAAAGATAGCTTTGTAAACGACTCCCGCGGAAATCCCCATAATGCGGCCCCTGCAAGGACCCCCAAACTGATGACCTCCTCTTTGCCCGGTCGCGATTCTCTGGTCCCATGCAGCAAATACACAATACCTCCATGAAAAATTCTTGTGACAGCAAGCATCAATACTGCTTCAAGCGTTGCCAAAAAAATACTTGTTCCACTATACGGAACAAGCAAATACCTTGTTCCCGACATGACCCATGTTGCCGCTGCCAACAAAAAGGCGGCATGTCCCATCTTTACCGTTATCCTCCGCCTTTTCAAAAAGTCTGCAGCCAGCCACAGCGCTAACATTCCGGCCCCATACGCCAACACTGTGTCCAATGCAAATACGGTACTCATCCCCAGTAATATGGTAATGGCAACCGGTAATACAGCTCCACCCTCTGCAAATCCTGCCGCAAAAAAGGCAGGCGCCACCGGATTCATTCCGTAAATAGACACTCTTCCCAGCAAAAAGCCGAGCAACACCTGCACTAACATTTTTTTCTGAATTGTTTTCATTGCACACTACTCCTTATCTTGCCTGATTTTTCGGGATCAGACTGCCTGTCCCGAACAGCGTGAGACAAAGTATAGGAAACAATAGTTGCAAATTTTGTCAAATCTCAGTACCACGAAAAAAAAGAAATCGACACCGCGCCCTTCGAAACGACGCTGCTTCATTTTCTAAGATAAGGGCAACAGAAAAAGCCGGCTCACGCAGAACCGGCTTTCCCTGTTTTGGATCCTATTCCGTTCTGCATTTACAAAACACCCCTTTTGCAAATGCTTCACGAAAATCGGTTAATATAAATGAAGGCGTAGAATTCGAAATCATTCAAGATCATTGCTTTCTAATCAGTAAACCCTATACATGATCTTGTTTTTACTTCTCAGGCTTAAATACAATCTCCCCTTTATGTACAAGCCCTAATTTCTCTCTTGCAATCTCCTCCACGTAATCATCTGTCTTAGCATGCTTCTTAAACTCTTTAATCTCAGCTTGCTCATCTTTAAGTTCGGACTTTTGCTCTTTAAGCTGTTCAATCTGCTTCTGATAAGACTTACTTTGTGATTTCAGTGTAGCGGTCTTATATGTAACTGTACCGCACAGTACAAGGCAAAGTACAATGACGCCCGCTAACGTGAACGGACTCAATTTCTTTTTCCCTCGTCGCTTGCCACGACTCGCTGACATCTTACAACCACCTCCACATACTTATCACCGCAGGGAATCATTATAAATAACTACCCCATCAAACAGCATATACATTACCGAACTATATTCTGTGTACAGCTCTTCGCTGACATACCATATATTGTATATCCCTTTTGACAAAAAACGCAGACTCTCAATCGTCTGCAAAACCGTACATTTTAAGAAGCTGCTCACTTCTTACTTTGTAGTAATATTATAACTCTTTTATGCGGTTTTCGCAACCCTTTTTCGTGAATAGATCACCATTTTTAGCAATTAAGACAGACCCTTCATTTCTGAAGGGCCTGCCTACTGTGCACGTCACCGCATAACGCTGTGAAATACTGCTTTTTATTGTTCTGCTTTCACATAATCCTTACCATCTGATGTATAAGCAAGATCTACGATCTCAACTTTAACAAAATCTACACCTAAATACGTGTTAGATGTAAGCAGGATGATCGGATCGTTTGCAAGATACTTCGGATTCAAATGAAGTGCCTTACCCTGCCATGCCGTCTCTGCAAGGATTGGCTGGTTGTTCTCATCCAGTTTTGGTAAAGAATCGCTAAATGCCTCACCTTCCTTGCTAAAGTAATTCACTGTGGATGGCAAAGCTGCAATCTGCTCTTTCGTATACTCGCTGCCGGATACTGACTCTACCTGCTCATACGTAGACTCATACTTCCACTCAAACGTATCGTCTCCCTGCCACATTCCGTTCGTGTATACAAGCTGCAGCTGTGCAGATTTACTGATCATGTCGTCATGCATGGTAATACGAATACCAGGCTCTTTGATCTGTGACCAGTCACTCTCACCTTTGCCATTGACTAAGTTGTAATGGGCGTGCCAGCGATATGTATCACTGGAAGCTTCCAACTTAAGGCCCGGATAATTGCTGTTGGTCGTTGTACTTAATGTTTCAAACATAGCACCGGTCGTATTTCCGGCCATTGTCATAACACTGTTTTTACCAAATACTTTCTGCAGCTCATCGTAGTTGACAGAACCGGAACCATTGGTGTTACGCATAAAGTTTCCATTCCAGGTTGCCACAACAAGCGGATCCTGATTTTCTGCTACCGGATCTTCCGGCTTACCGGTCATTGTAGTAAGCTTCGATGCAGCTTCTTTCAGGGTAACTGTTTTGCCCATAACTTCACAGAATACCTGTCCAATATCCTCATATACAAAGTATGCATATGCTGCATTGCCTGTTCCCTTACGATCTACAATACCACCTTCATCCCACATTACCGGAACTGCGCCGTACTTCTGGCAGCTCTGGAAGAACTCCTTGAAGTACTCTGGGATGCCGTCCTTATTCACAGATACACAGCCAAATTCGCCAAAGATCACGCCGTAGCCTTTGCTTGTATAGGCTTCTTTGATCGACTCAAAGTCTTCCGCCATCGCTGCATAATCTTCTTCGCTGCCCCAAGTATCCTTAAAAGTAGAAGTCCCCTTTGGGGTTTCATAGGTTGCAGATGTCTTTGCAATACCCCATCCAAGCGGATCGTAATAATGAATGGATACAAACAACTTGGAGATACCATTTTCGCTTACATCGGTAGGCATGGTATACGTGTAATCGTCGTTTGGTTCCGTCGGGTTGTTGGTATATTTGTCACCGGCCTTGTTGGAATACTTATCACCACAGGTCTGATGAAGGTTCGTATCATAACCCGGGATCAAAAGCATACGATAATAGTTGTTGTTCTTGGTTCCATCCGCATTAATACCGGATTTACGAATAATATCAACAAACTTCTGATTGATCTCATTTGTTAATGCATACGTTTCCTTGCGCGTTAAAACGCCCTTGGTACCGCCGGTACCTTTCCAGTTGTCATTTAAGCGCTCACCCAATTCCTCATTGGCTCCCTCGAAGATCAAACGGTCAGAATAATCAATATAACGATTAGCGATCTGTGTCCACATATCTTCATATTTCTTCCAAGCCTGTGCTCTTACAGACAAGTCCGCATCACCGAACATGCCCCACCACTGACCATCCCAATGGTCGTTGATGATAACATACATTTCCTCGTTCAAGCAGTAATTGATAACTTCTTCAACGCGGTCAAAATATGCTTCATTAATACGATAATATGTACTTCCATCGCTCTGTTTCTCCTGAACCATCATATTGGACCAGGCGATCGGAATACGGATCGTATTGATGCCATAGCGTTTCAAGCCGGAAAATAACTTCTGCGTAGATACCGGGTTGCCGGCATTTGTCTCATAGCCCTTTACCCAATCTGCATCTGTCAAAGCTGCTTTCTCTGCATCTGTCATAGTCTCGATGCTTCCTGCTCCGGTCTGCTCCAAAGAGTTACCGATGTTCCAACCCATTCCCATTGCCGGGGTAATATCCTGCGCAGACAGGTTGGTACGCATCATTCCGTTATCTTTTGTAACTGCTCCATAACGTGATTTGTGCTCTGTTGTCAAGTTGCTGTCAGATACTTTACCGTCAGCCACAACATTTGCCGGCTTCGGATCAGCCTCCGGTGTACGTGCCGGAACCGGTGTCTTCGTTACCGTTGGTGCCTTGGTTGCAACCGGCTTCTTCGTGGTTGCCGGTGCCTTCGTGGTTGCCGGTGCCTTCGTCGTAGTCGGTTTCTTGGTTGCTTTTGCAGCCGCTTTCTTCTTCTTAACGGTAACTTTAGCCTTCAATACTTTTTTGACTGTCTTTTTGCCTTTTTTGTACTTAACAGTTGCCGTTACTGTTGTCTTGCCGGCTTTCATGCCCTTAATCTTACCGGACTTACTTACCTTTGCAATCTTTTTGTTCTTAGATTTCCATGTTACTTTTGCCTTCTTTGGTTTGTTTTTGATGGTTACTTTCTTAGAAGAACCTACCTTAACAACAATAGACTTGCTGCTAATCTTTGGTGCTTTCGCCTTTGCCTTTGCCGCAGATGCGATCGTAGACACGCCGTCAAAAGATAACATCATTGCCAGTGCAAGGATACACACAACTGCTCTTCTCATAAACCTGTTCCGCATAATCATTCCTCCTCTTTTTCTGCAATTCAAAAACCCTGCTTCGTCCGCACTTTGCCGAACTCCGCAGGATTCATTATAACATAATTTGTACAAAAAATATAGTAATTTTATAGAATTTTTGTGGTAATTTACTAGTGTTTTCTTCCGTTTTTCGAGGTTTTCTGCTGAGAGCATGATACAGTGCTACGCAATTTTAAGTATAATACACGCCAGACTCTCTTCAGTTTATGAAATACTGCAGCACAGTGACGCCGCAATTTCGTTCGTATCGGTGCAAAGATCCGACAAAGCATACGGCGGACCGGCCTGCTAATGCCGACCTCATACAACACGATCCCACTAAGCAGTGCAACCACACCATACCATCTGATCTGTCCATCGTGCATTTTTAAGAATAAAATAAATGCCGGAACACTGGCAGCGCCCCAAAAAAACAGATCTTCCACAGCGATCCACACGGCGCCATGTGGCACCAGCCAACGAAACAAGCGCAAAACATCATATCCGGCCAAGATTGCCATTCCCCCGCACATCATCCACAAAATGAATCGCAGTTGTCCCAGTATCACTTCCGTCATTGAAACATTCTGCTCAGAAAAGAAGCTGCTTTTTTCTGAGTTTCCTCCCTGTCAGAATAAGCAAAACTGTCGATCCGCCCATCAATATCGATTTCTCCCTTCTCCAAAGAAAGGCGATTAACATGCAGCTCATCTCCTTGGATCAGCAGAACGCCCTGTTCCGTCTCCAAATACACTTCCTTGGCGTCAAAAGACAACACATCCCGAACTCCGGATAATACCGCAGACTTGCGTGCATTCAAATATACTTTATGTATCATTCTGGTCTTATCTTCCATTCGTCTTTCTTCCATAATAGGTTACATTCCTTTCTCAGTCCGCAAACTTTGCTGTGATTTCGCACTTTGCCGCCGGCGTGATATTTACATCACGAATCTTATTCGCAGCCGGTTTACCAACCACTCTCTTTATCAGCCGGCTATCCAACCACTCCTCAGCAGCCGGTTTACCAACCACTCTTTATAATGTATGAGGACATGGCTTTATTTATGCTAAGACCGATATGCAGCAAATGTAACCTATGAAATTAATACAATACGATATGATGTTTTGGAGCATGTTATGCAGGGAATTGATTTAAGATCACAATACCTTATATAACTCTCTTGCCTCACCCTTTTTGTAGGTTTCTTCGATACTCAATACTTCAACCTTAACAACTTTATCACCAAAAGTGATCTCAATAATATCGCCTACTTTTACATTCAGCGATGCTTTGGCAACTTTGCCATTAACCTGAATACGTCCGGCATCACAAGCCTCATTGGCTACCGGGCGGCGTTTGATCAAACGGGAAACTTTTAAATATTTGTCCAGTCTCATATGTTCACTCTCTCCTCTTACATTAAAATTGCAAAACCAGCGCTTTGCGATGATGTCACGCTGCTTGGCAGCAATTTCCATTAATCTTTTTTTCCTTTATAGGAAACGACAAGTTCCCTATAAAGGAAAAAAGAGCTGCATTTCTGCAGCTCTCCAGTGATTACAAATCCAAAAATCTTAGTTTACAGCATCCTTTAATGCCTTACCAGCTTTGAATTTAGGAGCCTTAGATGCCTTGATCTGCATCTTCTCGCCAGTAAGTGGGTTTCTACCCTCACGAGCTGCTCTCTGAGCTACTTCGAAAGTTCCAAAGCCAACTAACTGTACTTTCTCATCTTTCTTTAACTCATCTGTTACAACCTCAATAAAAGCCTTCAAAGCCTTCTCTGCATCTTTCTTAGAAAGGTCAGCACTCTCAGCCATAGCTGCTACCAATTCTGTCTTGTTCATGGATTTAATCCTCCTCAAAAATTAATATTTCCGTAAAAACTTACAAGTCTAGTTATACCCTTTATACAAGCATTTGTCAAGGTTTTTCACGAATTCTGTCCGAAAAACAGGCATTTTTCACATATTTTCATCTCATTCTACACATGTAGAAAGATATTTAATTATTTTTGCACAATGTCGCATACTTTTTCCATATTTCACACAGTTGATCATATTGCTCCATTACACCATCTGTTTTGCCGGTGCGAAGCGGCTCTACGATCTTGCTCAATATATTCGCAATAGGAACCAGTCCCAAATTGGACGCTGTTCCTTTCATTCCATGTGCATTCACAAATGCATCTGTGATCCGCCCTTCGTCAAGTTGGCATTTCAAGTGCTCCAATCCTTCTCCGCCAATGAAAAGATCGTAACATTCCTGGTAAAACTCTTTGTCATCTAAGAACCGCTCCATTGTTTTTTCAGTCTCACAGCCCCACTGCTCCAAAGTTTCTAACATACTTTTGTCCTCCCGCATTATGTCTTGCGTTTTGTGCCCCCGTTTCTATATTTGAACCTTTTCATAGGTTTCCGCAAATATATCACGCTGTATCACATAAATATCGGTAATGTCATCTAGTCTCACCGCCAGATAATCGCCCGGTCTCCCCAAAAAATACTCTTGTTCACTATTTTTCGAAAAAACTCTGGTGCGTTTCTTAAGCTCCTGGCAACATATCACTGCCTGTGTTTTTGGATAACATAACCTTGCCATTTCATCAATACTGATATATCCTCCATCCGAAACGGTCTCTACCACCGGAATAAAATCCAGCATTTGCGTAAAAATGTCCAGCGGTTCTTCCGTCGGTTCATATGTCGCCAAAAATTTATCTCTTCGGATGTGGTATACTTCCCCGCGTCTGCCGATCATAATGTATATATCCGGATCTGCAACGATCGTAATACCTGTTTCATTTTCCAAGGATTTAACCGCCAGTTTCGTTCCTGCAGCCGCAATCCGATCGGTCGGCACAAACGCCCAGCTGATCCTCTTCTTGCGGTAACGATCCATCTCCAATATCTCTTTCTCATGCATTTTCGCATACTGCAGCGCATCGATGCACGTGTCTTCCTCGAAATATTCTGCTACTTTTCCCTGCACAAATTCCATATAATCTGCAGCATCCATCCCTGTCATATGTGCCTTGAAAAGAGCTGCCGGAACGCGTCCACTCGCGGAAACAGCATTCCCTTTAACAAGTCCCATTTCCTCAACAATACTGTCAAGCAGATCGACTGCGCGAACGGCATTCGTCCTGCTGTAAAAATACAGCCACACTTCTCCGTTTTTTTCCGTAAATGCCAGAAAATATTCTGCCTGCTGCAGCTTTTCGCCATTTGTCGGTGACTCTGCAGCCGCCATCTGTGCAAGTACTGCCTGCGGCTTATCTGTACTGTCCGAAAATCCCAAAGTTTCTTCCAGCGTCCCTGCATATTCTAACAACAGCAAAGACTGGCTGCGCATATAATATGCCTGCAGGATATCGTCACTCTGAAGTTCTAACCGTTCAAACATTGCATTCTCCATTTGCGTCTCCTTTTTGTCAGATCAATATATAATCCATGGATACGGATGCATATACGGATACATGGGATAGGTATATTTCTTGATCACTTCAAACCCATAGGTGATATGTACCTCGATCACACCTTGTGACCTTTTCAAGATCTTAGCATATATCCTCTCACAGCCTGTAGCCTGAACATCATTCCCCGGCTTCTTCCCGTCACCCGTATCTGTATCGGTATTCCTGTTTGTCTCCAAATAGATTTCCATATCAGAATACAACGGAATATCCGGTTCTATCTTATCTTCCAATTCGATTCGAAGATTACGATCGAGCGTCAGCAAAACAATCTTTCCGCGCAAGGTCTGATCGGTCACCAGCTCATCTTCAATGCACTGAATCGTGCATTGAAGCCGACCACGCCAAAAAAAGCCGGTCAGTTTATGGTGAGCCAGATTGCAGCTATAGGGTGTTCCGATTCCTGTTACACTATATACTTTTAACGGTGTGGAAATCCCTTTGACCTGTATCGTAAATTTCCCGTCCGTCTTGATCGCCGCATTTGCGTTTTGTACGGTATCATAGGATACGAGTACCTGACCACCGACACTCGCCCCCTCTATTCTCGAACATTCATTAACGGCCTGACCGATGACGTTATATCGCATCATCGTTTCTGATCCGAAATTTCCGATAAATACTTCTCCGCGATGTATGCCAATTCCCATCTCTAGCGGCACCAGCCCTTTGGAAATAATATAGTCATTGACCTTTGCCATCGCTTTCTGCATCTTTATACCGGCTGTAATTCCTTCTTCAATCTGTGCCTTAGAATCTGGAGATGCTCCAAACACGGCAAGAATGGCATCTCCCAAAAACTCGATCACCACGCCGTAATATTTGGTAATGCACTGCAGCATTTCATCAAAGAAACAATTAAGAATATCCGTTACCGCCTCCGGCGTCATGCTTTCTGACATTGCGGTAAATCCACGCAGATCAGCCATCATCACCGTAAGCTTTCGCTTCTCACCTCCAATAACCGCACCTTTGGGATCTTCCAAAATGCTGTCAACGACATTATCTGAGAAATAACGTCCAAAAATCTGATGCAGCAATTGATTTCTTGACTGGAGCTGTTTGTTAAGCCGAATGATCTCTTTTGCCTCCTGCAGATCTCCTGCCTGTTTTTGCAACATGATCTCGTAGTTTTTCGTTGCCTCGTGCTGCCACGCCGTTCGCTCGATACGCATGATACCCGCTCGCGAAAACGGCTTATGTACAACGACTGTGGCACCCTTTTCGTAACATTCCTCATCCAGTTCTTCGCTGCGTTTTTCGGTCATAAAAAACAAAGGAACACCGCCTAGTGACTGCTGTCTGCGCAGAAAAAGAACACTGGCAAAATCTTCTTTCTTTGCCATTTGATAGTCAAAGATAATAAGAGAAGGCGTGCTGATTCTCGACCGCTCCCCCTCCTCCTGTGCCAGTGCGGCTTTCTGAACCGCCTCAAAGGAAAGCAAGCAAAGCGCACGCATTGATCCTGCCGCATTGATCCGTCTCTGCGCCTCGATCATTTCAAGACGATCATCCCCAATCACCCAAATAATTTTCTCCATAAGCAGAACTCCTTCCCCGACACACTGTTTTCCTCGCCCTACACTTGCACTTACTCAGTGCTCAGCATTATACATCCTCTTGCCAAATACCCGATATCTACCGCGAAGAACGCCAGTTGCCGCTTTGACCGTAGTTGACCGAAAATCCTTTCAGCTTTTTACACTGATCGCACAAATAACCGGTTCGAATTGGCGCACCACAGTTTTCGCAGGACATACGGATCGGTGACTGCCTTGGTATCTCTAAATATTCCTGCCGCAAGAACTGTTCGATCGCTTTGCGAGGCACCCCTGTTTCGCGTTCTATGATCAACGCCGGAGTTGCTCCGAAGCGCTCCAAATACAAGCGTACCGTCTGAAAATAATCGTAATTTTCCCTGCCGCATACCTTACAACGATAAACGCCTCGTGCAATCTTTTCTACACCTTCACCGCAATATTTACAATCCATTGGTATTCTATTTAGCGATAACCCCTCGGCACACATCCGTGTACCAACGGTATAGATTTCTCCAGGAACATCTTCCTCCGAATAGCGCGCCAAAGATCCAAACTGTCCGGTGTTATTTTTAAGCGGGCGAAATTTTGGCTTAGACGATACCATCCTGTCATTTGTCCGGCCACTGTCCGCAGTCTGTGACTTTTTTCCTGCGGCTGCCTCGACACTTTTTGTCTGATCCATAAATGCTTGGATGCCTTCGCCGGATGTCCCTCCTGTCGTATATGGCTGCAGCTGTTCACACAAACTCTTTACCGCAGCTACCTCTCCCAAATAATATGGGATCATCTGTACGTTATTCAAATAGAAACTAAATGTATCGTTCATTGGCGTATCGTCAATCTTAAACGGAACAATATTTTTTTTATAACAGATCGCACTGTCAACCTCTTTTTCTACCCATACCGATTCCTGCGATTCCTTAGATAAGATTAGCAAAAACAGATCACATTCTCTGATCGCACGCGGAATCTCTCTAGCATAATTTGACCCCACCGGGATCATATCCGGTGCTTTCCAATAGGATACTCCAATATGTTCTAGCACGCGGACGATCTTATGAACCAACTCTTTATTTTTGGAACTATAACTAATAAAAACAGATTTTATTTCTGCCATTTTTGTATCCACACCTTTCCTATCAAACAACAACCCGGTTTCGTCCGGTAGTTTTTGCCTGATACAAACGTTCATCTGCCTGCTTTACGTTTTGATCCATCGTCTGATCACCGTCTAGCTGATATACTCCAAAAGACATCGTTACCGCAATATGATGCTCCTCAAATTCGATCGACATATGCTCGACGATCTCTCGAATATGTTCTGCAATCTCCTGTGCTTTGACAAGCGGACAATCCATACACATCAGGATAAATTCTTCACCACCCCATCGCACCGCCTCATCTTCGGATGCAACATGCTCTTGCAGCACCGCTGCTATTCTTTGTAATACGGCATCACCTGCGTTGTGTCCATAGGTATCGTTTACTTTCTTGAAAAAATCAATATCACACATAATAATGGACGCCGTTCCGTTTTGTGGATCTGACACCGTTTCCTCATAAAACTCATAAAAGCCGCACATTTCTTGCCGCTGCAGTTACATTTATTCTACATACCTTAACCGCCTGATCAGAAGCATTTACCTTGTTTACATAGTTTAACATATTGAAAAACAACACACCAATGACCGCAATCGAAAGCAGTCCCGAAATAAGCATCATGGTAATAACCATTCTATAGCCATAGTTAATCCTTTCACCCAAATGCATGTTTTCCAATTTCTTTTTCATCGCATCTTTTTTTGAAGACATAGTTTGTTATTTCCTCCTATCTTATGATACCTTTTGACTCTTTAATCATATTATTATTTATACTCAAGTCCGAATTCATCAGACTAATTTAATATAGTACTTTTTTCTAAGGGCACAATACTGTATTCTCAATAATCTTTATGTGAATCTTTCTATTAAATATGTGGATTTGCACAAAATGGTATAATTTTTCGTAATCCCCCTTAAAATACATATTTTACGAACTGTTTGTATTTTTGGTCAGTTTTGCAAACTTGAATTTGTCCGCTCCTTTATATAAAATAATTCCATTTTTCAGAACTACTAACTATTTTTCTTATCTAAATGACATTGATTATCTAATTAACTACATTATTTTCTGTCTAAAATATCCATAAATTCGTCACCTGTAATTGTTTCCTTCTCATACAGGTACATAGCCAGTTCGTCCAGTTTTTCCCTGTTTTCAGCAAGGATTTTTCTTGCTTTTTCATGCTCTGCTTTTACGAGCTGCACGACTTTTTCATCAATTTCCTTCTGTGTATCTGCAGAACAGGAAAGAGACGTATCGCCGCCAAGATACTGGTTGGTCACGTTTTCCATTGCCACCATGTCGAATTCATCTGTCATGCCGTAGCGGGTGATCATCGCTCTTGCAATTTTTGTTGCCTGTTCGATATCATTGGAGGCTCCGGTCGTGATCTCACCAAATACGATCTCCTCTGCCGCACGTCCGCCTGTAAATGTAGCAATCTTATTCTCAAGTTCTTTTTTCGTCATCAGATATTTATCACCCTGCTCAACCTGCATAGTGTAGCCGAGTGCACCTGAGGTACGCGGGATGATCGTAATCTTCTGGACCGGTGCTGAATGACTCTGTAATGCAGCTACCAGAGCGTGTCCGATCTCATGATATGCAACAACCTTCTTCTCTTGATCTGAAAGAACCGCATTCTTCTTCTGATATCCTGCAATAACCACTTCTATACTTTCTTCGAGATCAGATTCATTTACAACGGTCCTTCCACTACGGACAGCACGTAATGCTGCTTCATTTATAATATTGGCAAGCTCCGCACCGGATGCCCCCGATGCCATACGTGCAATCGTATGCAGGTCAACATCATCAGATGCTTTTATCTTCTTTGCATGAACCTTTAAAATTGCTTCACGGCCTGCAAGATCCGGCAGTTCAACCGGCACACGTCTGTCAAAACGTCCCGGACGTGTAAGTGCCGGATCTAACGACTCCGGACGGTTCGTTGCAGCAAGAATGATGACACCATTATTTCCTTCAAATCCATCCATCTCTGTAAGAAGCTGATTTAAGGTCTGCTCCCTCTCATCATTTCCGCCCATTTGTCCGTCACGCTTTTTACCAATGGCATCAATTTCATCAATAAACACGATACATGGTGCCTTTTCCTTTGCCTGTCTGAAAAGATCTCGAACCTTGGAAGCTCCCATACCGACAAACATCTCTACGAATTCTGATCCGGACATTGAGAAAAATGGTACATTTGATTCACCTGCAACTGCTTTTGCAAGCATTGTTTTACCAGTTCCCGGAGGTCCTACAAGAAGGACACCTTTTGGCATAGACGCACCTACATCGGTATACTTCTTCGGATTGTGAAGATAATCAACGATCTCTGAAAGGTTTTCTTTCGCCTCATCTTCTCCTGCAACGTCTGAAAAACGGATTCCCTCACTGGATTGCACATAAATCTTCGCATTGCTTTTTCCCATTCCAAAAGCCATCGAATTTTTTCCTCCGGCATGCTCCATCAGTTTCTTCGCCATATAATTTCCCAGTGCGATAAAAAGGATCAATGGCAAAACCCCGGTCAGCAGGAAGCTGATGATCGGTGACATCTGCTTATCGATATCTTTTGCGAATACTGCTCCACATTCATATAGCCTGTCCGTCAGGTTCGGATCGTTCATCAGACCTGTTTTATAAATATTTTTTTGATCTTTATCTGTAAAGATGATCTGATTGTCCTTAACTTCTACTTCACCGATATTCTTCTTCTCGATCATGCTCATAAAAGTTCCATAATCCGTTTCCTTTACCTGATGCTCCATAAGGATTGGTGTGACAACCAGATTAAATACGATCAGCACTATTAACACAATCCCATAATAATATGCCAGTGGTTTTTTCGGTGTTTTAACTTCTTTCATGGTCTTTCCTCCTGTTGTTCTGCGTTATGCTTTCTCCGTGCATTTTCGTATTATTTATTCTGCCATCTGACTTCGCCCTTGGACAGAAGCGGATAACAGATCAGCTGATCTGAATCCAGATTTTCCGCATGCATGTCAACCGCTGTGATCTGATGATTATCATAAGTCGTATAATAATAAATACCTTTTGCTGTATTACAACAGGACGTGTATATCGTGATCTCATATTTGCCTTCTGTCACCTCACAGCATCCACGCTGCTGATCTACGGATCCTAAGATATGGAAGAACTGGCTTACACTCTCATCCTCTTCTTCACCGGAGATCGAATTTAATTTTGTAAAGGCAACTTTCACAAATCTTGACTGGCTGGAAAGATCTCCAGGTATTCCCATTCCACCCATTCCTCTGCTATATGCATCAAGCTGTAATACTCCTGCAAAAGTACTCTCCGGCTGTTTTCTGGATACTCCGGCATAATTATTAAGTGCAAACATCTGACTCGGGAATGGTGGATTATTGGTAAGCACTCCTACCGGATTATCATATACATGCAGCCCATCTTTCATAGACTCAACAACGATACAGGAGTCTTTGTCTGCAATGATCCAGTGAAGCTGTGCTGTCGGCAGCTGTTCACTGAATGCTGTACCTGTCAGTCTCATTGCTGCCAGCTTCTCTCTCGCCTCTGCTACAGTAGCACACTGTGTAAGGATCCATGGGATGAACTCGAACTGTGCCACCTGGCTGACTTCTGTTTCATCTTCCGGCAAAGCCTCTTCATATGCCGCATTGCCGACAAAATTAAGACCTGCCATTCCAAGGCCTTTTTCATTAACAGCATCATAATAAAGCGGATAACCTTCTGCAACAAATGCCATTCCGATCAAAGCATAATGGCTTTTTATCTTCCCGGCAAACCGGAAATCAAATTCGTAATTTCTTGGCGTTATCGTGATCTGTTCCCCATAGGAAAATTCATAATCAAGCGTTCTGCCCATATAAAAATCTTTTGTTTTGTAAGTTGCTGCTGTACACATATCGAACACCTCTTCTTTCTGCTATAATAGTCCTGCAAACAATCTCATAAACAACTGTCCGATCCGTAAATATGCACTCCGTCCTGTGCGGTACTTTTCGGTCACTTCCCTGCATTCATTCATGGTTGCTCCAAGATCATCTCTTATATCCAAAACTGTCTGACTATCCGCCATAAAACAACCATTTTCAAAGTGGTGATAAAGCAATGCCATTCAGTTAAGCATCATTTTAGTGGTTTTCTGTCATAGAAAGCCACTGTTTTTATACCTAAAAACTTTAAAAATATTACAAAAAACAGTTGACAAGTAAGCCAATATATGTTGCGTAAGCCTTGATTATAAACATATTTCAAGGAGGCTCATTATGGCTGATTTTTTCTTATCTAATTTAAAATCCACACTCGACAACTGCATCACAGAACTCGATGAAATTCACTCCATGTTCTGCCGTAATCCGGAAAGTGATTTTACCAGGAACCGCAAACTTTCTTTCCGCGAGTATATTCAGTTTATGCTCCAGATGCAGAGTAAATCCGTTTCAAATGCAGTAAACATATGCAGGGCATATCTCAAACACGATGGTAACGAAACAGAGTCCATACTTCTCATACAAAAGTATCTGACACCTGTCAAGTACAATCGAAAATATCCTATCCACCTCCGTCCAAAGAGAAATAGGGATTTCATGTATCGGGTTGCATAAATCTCGTTACCATTATACTGCATTATAAGGCAGATAAGCAATCTGTCTTTTTGTCATAAAAAACCTTATCTAAATGACATTGAATGATTTATTTTCTATCTAAAATTTTATTAAACCGACTAAAGACTCCATAGTTTGTGTGTTTGACTTACTGTTTATATCTATCTTCTCCTAAATATTTTTCTAGTCATTGCAATATAAAATTGCTTATACAGTCTCTCCCTTAAGAGTCCTGGTATTCTGGATAATATACAGAGCGACCGATATGACCATCATTATAGCGCACAAACCAATCAACAGATCTGATACCATCGGTGTAATGTGGAACCATATAATATGCACCGCTGCAGTTCCATATAATAAAAAGGTTACTATCTTTCCATGCCAGTCTGCACCATGTACTTTTCCTGTCTTTCGTATCACAAGACATCCACTGACTACCATATACAGCTCCTTACCTGCCATTATTACGATTAAAAGAAGCATATGCGGAAAACGAGTAAACAGACAGATTAACATCGCTGCCTGTGTCAGCTTATCAGCCACCGGATCAAGTATTTTTCCTAAATTACTAATCCTATGGAATCTTCTTGCGATATATCCATCAGCAAGATCCGTAAGACCAGACAGCAATAAGATTTCACCAGCTAACAGAGGATTTTTCTTTACACAATAACTCCATATAATTACCGGAATCAGACAAAGCCGAAAAAA
>OKRY01001221.1_pt1 | contig 21208 bp, 19 predicted proteins | sample 1601121 | NCBI WGS metagenome assembly OKRY01 (sample SAMEA3541546, study PRJEB24748) | human gut metagenome | biome: human gut; feature: human-associated habitat; material: faeces | place: China | collected 2012
TATACTATAACTACCAACAAGGAAACTGAAATATTAGGTTCACACGGCATTTACACGGAAGGAAAATACTCATTGCCTGGTCCTGAAGATGATACATTCCACTTCCTTGACTTTTATCTTACCAAGCAGATAAGCAAGGATGGTGAGAAAAAAGACATATTACTAAGGAGTTTTTCAGACGGTGAACACCAGTTTATACACACAATGGCTATATGCCTGTTGTTAAAAAATAGTGATGCTCTAATATTACTTGACGAGCCTGAAACCCATTTCAACCCGAATTGGCGTTCACAATTCATACATATCTTGAACGAGTCACTTAGCAACGCCAACAACAGTACAGGCTATGATGCTGATACAAGTAACTTCCTCAAAGAAGTCCTGATAACATCTCATTCTCCTTTCATCATATCTGACTGTCAATCTGACCATGTCATTATACTGAGCAAAGACGACAAAGGTAGGACAGTATCTCAGACTGCAAAGGAGAAAGGTATTCAAACATACGGAACATCTGTTGGTGTATTGACCTCTGAGATCTTTGACAACGATGATTCAATTGGCATGAGAGCTTATCAGGAGATGAAAGATATTAGTCAGAATGAACCAGACAAGGCAAAGGCGGTCAACGAGATTAATTCCAAATTCGGCGAATCGCTTGAGAAGCTAATCGTTGTCAGTCAATTAAAGCAGAAATAGCAATGCTTTATCCATACAAATATCCTGGTATAAGACTTGATGAAAATGGCAATAAGCTGCCTTCCACACAGAGTATACAGTCTTTTGTCAACTACATCATGCTTGAGGTCGTTTTAAAGGCAAAGAAATATCCAAATGCAGAGTTTTCCTCTGATATGGTTATTAAGAAGTACAGGCTACTAGTTCAAAAGTGCAAAGTAAAATTGTTTAAACCGATAAGTGATTTATATTCTATATGCAGGAAATTAGATAATAAGCATATAAAGATTTTACGTAAGGCTGTAATAGAGAATAATAGAATAAAAGACTTATGTGAAGGTAAATTCTCTCCCGTCAGATATTCATACATAGAAACTCATTTCGGGGATTGCGATGGAGAAAAATTGGTAAGGGATATTCAGGCATTATGTAATAACTTGTATGATCATACATTGGCATGCAGAACTTTTGAAAATAAATATGGTACATTTTACGACTACTATACATCAGTTGTAAAGAGAGATAAGACATGTAGATTTTGTGGAAGAGACAAAACTATTCTTGATGAGAATGATTCTAAAAGAAATGCTTTTGACCACTATCTACCAAAAGGAATCTATCCATTTGTCTCCATTAATTTTCACAACCTTGTTCCAATCTGTGATGAGTGTAATAGTAAGTTCAAACTTGAAAATGACATCTTATTGAGGGAAGATGGAACTCGGCGAAAGGTATTTTATCCATTTTCTAAAGAACAATATGAAATAAAGATTAAGATTCAATTGAATGGTGTTTACAATAAGCATCCTCAAAAAGATGATTTAAAAATAACTTATTCATGCGATGGACACCAAGAAGAGGTTGAAAGTTGGCTAAATATCTTTGACATAGATGAAAGGTACAAAACTATATGTTGCGACAGTCTTAATAGTTTTGCACAATCTATTTATAATAGAGTGGTTAGACATAATAGTAGACTCTCTCTGGCTGACATTATAGATATGTGTGAGGAAAACAAATATAGCGATATGAACTTTCTGAGAGTTCCTTTCTATAAAGCCATTTTTAGTACTCTTGGTCTAATAGATAATGAATAAATTATGCCGGACAACGTTCTATACATAATTGGAAATGGCTTTGATTTGCATCATGGCATACATTCAAGCTATAAGTATTTTAGTGTGTGGTTACGTCAGCATAACTATGAGTTATACAGAAAGCTATTGGATGTTTGTACGTCAAATGAATTATGGTGGAATTTTGAAGAGGCATTGGCATATGTTGACAGAGATTATATGCTGTATGCCGGCGAAATAATGTTACCCGATTCTTGGGACGAAGATAAAGACAGTATTGCCGATTTGTACTACGCGGAGGATATGGCAAGAAATACGGGATATAATCTTTGGGATGATATCGTAAAGGCTTTTCGCAAATGGGTATCAACAATAAGATGGGAGAAAGATAGTAATAAACGTAAGTTAAGGCTTGACACGGAAGCAAGATATATCACATTCAACTATACAACATTCCTTGAATCAAGGTATGGAATCAACAGTAATCAGATTCTTTATATACACGGTCGACAATCAAGTAAGAAAAACCCTCCAATTATAGGACATGGGGATACTGATACTTTTGATGATTGGTTGAAACACACATCTCGCGAACATAAGAAGTATTATCGTGGTAACAAATCCTATCTCCCTGAGGTAGAAATGATGACATCTGGTGTAGAAGAATATTTTGAATTGTCGACAAAACCGGTAGATAGGATAATCGGTAAGAACCGAGGTTTCTTTGATGACCTATACGATATTGAGTATATCTATGTTCTTGGTCATTCACTGAACGCGGTTGACATACCATACTTTCAAGTCGTTAAGGCTGCGAATGATTGTCCTTCCGATATCAAATGGTACATCAGCTACTATTCTGATTCAGAGAAAAGCAAACTATCAAAAGCCTTCCACGACCATCTTTCATCCGACCTATCACGTCTAACTTTATTCAAGTTAGAGGATATGATGATACAAACAAACATAAAAGAAAATATCAATTATGACTGAATTCAACTTGGTAAGAACAGCACTCCCTGTAGGTCAAGGCGCGTTCTATTGTGAAAGATTCACAGATGATACGACAAAAGTAGTTCACAATATAGTATATGATTGTGGAGCTTGTGATAATTCTAAAAATGAGACACTTGAACTCTCTTCTGAGATAAAAGGTCTGCTTAAAAAGGGCGATACCATTGATATTCTTTTCATTTCACATTTCGATGCTGATCACGTCAATGGTATTGAGCAATTGGCAACTAGATATAATATTAACAAAATTGTATTGCCAGAAATTACCAAGAATCTTTGGTACATTTACGCTCTTGGCGCATATTGTAGTCAGTTTACTGTAATGGCGAACTTTGCTAATTTCCTTAATTCACATTCAAAACAATTAGTTGAAGTGGGTCCCGCTAGTGAAGAGGACAGTTTTGAACTTGAAAGGGATGAAATTGACATAACAGATTATAACTCAAATAAAATCTTGCCAAGTGGTACAAGAATAAGAACAGGAAAGAAGACCAACCCTTTCTTTTGGTGTTATATTCCAATGAACTATACCAAGCCACAAACTGAACTTGATGCATTAAAAGCAAACCTCTTCAACATTAAACTTCCAAATGGTCAAAATCTGACTGAAGAAGAACTCAAGGATGCATCAATTGTTGGTCAAATAACTAACAAAATAAAGGATGCTTTCACAAAAAGTAAGTTCACGACCAACTCAACCTCAATGGTTGTGTATTCTGGTCCATCAATAGCTAAAGTGGATTTTGATCATTCATCGTTGTATGCAAGAATTAGATTTCATAAAATTTGGAACCCATTATGTTATTATTATCCTTATTGGTCAGATTCAACTGCTTGTCTTTACACCGGTGATGCTGTATTAAACCCTAAAAGATGTAATTCTATCTCTGGTTATATTCGAAATATAAAGGACAATATAGGCATTCTTCAAATTCCTCATCATGGTTCTAAATCAAACTTTTCAGCTGATAATTTTGAAAATGCATTTAAATTAGAATTGGATGATATTTTCTGCTTCGCATCTTATGGTATAAATAACAGATACCGTCACCCTTCAAGTAAAGTAGTTACTGATCTAATGCTACATGGAGCAGAGCTATATGGAGTTACAGAGGAAAAGGATTCTCAATTCTATGAGCATGTCCGTATTTCTATATAGTAGATCTTCATATAGTGATTTCCTAAATTCATAGAGAAAGCAATGGATAATAATATGAAGTTTACATATAAATTGCCAGATGAGAATGATTTTAGAGAGGAAATTCTTGCAAAGCTAGAAAGTTTCCCTTCTGAAGGAAATGAATTGGCTTATTCATTCCTCTCTGTATCATCACTTGAACTAGAAAAGTTAAATTCTCGTTCTGATACGGATAGGCATATTAAGGAGATTGCCATTGTATTGCGAGTTCCAATTTCAGACTTTAAGGACTATGAAGATGAGATTACGGATATTGAAAACACTATAACAAATACTGCAAATGACGTACTTCTTCGTGATTGTGGCTTTAAGGTAAAATATACTGATGCGAACCCGCTTGTTGGAAAAAATAATAAAGATGCTAGAACAATAATCAAGCAGTCTCTGGACACAATGAAGTTTATCACTCTAGGAGAAGAATTGATAGAAAAAGGCAAAAAGATGGCTAATGCATATATAATTGTCTATTGCCTTGAGAATTTTCTTAGGAATTTCATAGATTGCAAATTAACTGATTTCTATGGATCAGACTATGAGTCCAAGAACGTTTTCTCGAAAAAGACAAGGAATAGAGCTAATGATAGAAAAAAGGAAGAATCAGCTAACAGATGGCTGGCTATCAGAGGAGACAAAATCCTTTACTATCTCGATTTTGCTGAGTTACCCGATGTTATAACTCTCGAAGATAATTGGAATAACATCTTCAAAAACTATTTCCCCAGTCAGGATTGGATTAAAAGCAAGTTAGATGAACTTTACCAGATTCGTAATAGAATAGCTCACAATAGTTACCTTGATGATAATTCTTTCAAAACCTTGGAGTTATATTATCACCAGATAATTAGTCAAATAGGATAAATAGATTATGACCTCAGATATAAAATACAGCGTGACGGTACCGGCTTGCAAGGCGCAGTTCTTGGCGGAGTGTATCGACAGCAATTGGCGCAGACGTATAAAAACTTCGAACTGATTATCGTCAACGACGCATCGCCACAAGACTTAGACAGCATCGTAAGCAAGTACGACGATTCATGCAGTAGATATTACAAGAACAAAGTCGGCTTTGGCGATGAGTACTTTTACGGCAATTGGAACAAATGCATCGTATATACCACTGGCTACTATTAACTTTTAAAGATAATGAAAGTGATAAGTAAATTAAAAAAATACAAATGGTGTTTCAGATGTCTTCTGTCATCAATATATTTCAATTTCCACTATCTACCATTCTCTCAGGCTTTGAAGTTACCGATATTGCTCTATAAGCCAAAATTCAAATCGTTGAAAGGCTCTATCGAAATCGTGGGGGGGGGTGAAGTTCGGAATGATACAATTAGGTCGTAATACTGTAAGTATTTACCCAAACAGCGGTATTATGCTTGAGCTACGAGGTAAAATAATCTTCAAAGGCAGATGTTCCATAGGAAATAACTCATATGTTAGCACAAGTGAACGATCTGAGATTGTTTTTGGAGATGATTTTATCAGTTCTACTACCCTAAGACTTGTTTGCTATGATAGGATCGAGTTTGGAGATAGAGTCCTTGTTGGATGGGATTGTATGTTTACAGACACAGACTTCCATAAAATCACAAGAGAAGATGGTACAGAGTCAAAAGGGTATGGACCGATCACTATTGGAGATGACACGTGGATAGCCAATGGTTGTAGATTCCTGAAGAACACTACATTACCAAACAAAATTGTTGTGGCAGCTTGTTCTGTAGTTAGCGGGAACATTAATGTTCCTGAAAAATCAATTATTGGTTCTATGCCTCATGTATCAGTCCTTGCTTACGGAAGATGGTTGGATAGAAAAAATGATGAAATAACATATAGTCATTAGAAATATATAGACTAAGCTATCAAAAAGAGGCGATTCTGATTAAACTTAGGAAAGTTGATTTCGAAGTTATTATTAATATTAATCAATTAATAAATAAAATTTAAAGCAAAGTTTAGGAAAGTTTACTTCGTTATATATAATGGGCATCTGGCCAAAATCAAGGTTTATATAAGAAATGAAAGAGGTAATACAGTGAATTCTATAGAAAATTTTGGCAGTTAGCAACTATAGATAAAAAGATTAAATAATTGATTGGGAGTCAAAGGATGTCGACATCAAACCAAATTCAGAAAAGAAACTAGAATAGTAGATAGAACAAACATTAATTATAGCAAACAATACAGAGTAAGTAATATCCTAAATTAGAGAATATTCTCAAAACAGATTATTGTGACCACTAATATAAAATTTATTATTAAGTTACCAGTGCTTACAAGGCGCAGTTCTTGGCAGAGTGTATCGACAGCATATTGGCGCAGACTTATATAAAGTCCAAATTGTTAACAGAGAAAATATAGATATAAAATGGACGTATCCATAATCATAGTAAACTATAATACAGTTCACTTAATTGTGGATTGTATTAACAGCATAAAAGAAAAGACATCGGGAATCTCTTATGAGATTATTGTCGTAGACAATCACTCTGACGATTATTTCCAAGAGGTTCTGGATAAAAACTTCGGGAAAACAGTGAAATGTCTCCGACTAGATAACAATGTCGGCTTTGGACGTGCAAATAATGCGGGAGCTAAGATATCAACGGGAAGATATATATTCTGTTTAAATCCTGATACGTTGTTAGTCAACAATGCGATTAAGATTTTAGTAGATTTTTTAGATCAACACAATGAGGTTGGTTCCTGTGGTGGAAACCTTATAGATTTCAACAATAGACCCGCGCTTTCCTATAGGCAGGTGCTGCCGTCTGTTACATGGGAATTATGTGAAATGACCCAGCACAAACTTGATGAAGTTATTTTTGGAAAGTCGTGGCGCTATAATTTTACAGGTAAGCCAATTGCTGTAAAATATATAACAGGTGCCGACTTGATGGTCAGACGCTCATTATTCGAAGAGCTCGGAGGCTATTCAGATGATTTCTTCATGTATTATGAAGATACAGATTTGTGTCTCCGAATTGGAAAGCGAACAAAGATATATTCTGTCCCTGATGCTGTAATCCAGCATCTTGAAGGTCAAAGTACGGCAGGAAAAGAAAAAGGGCCTAGTAAAACCGGATTGCGGTTATCTGAGGAAGGAAGAAAAGTATATTATAGAAGAAATTTAAAGGGTATGAATCTTTCAATATGCGATTGCCTTTACAAACTCTCTCTACAGTTGTTGTCTTTTAAATATTCTCTCCGGCACTCTGGTTTTAATGCTTATAAATATCGTTTAGATTTATTGAACAATGAAAGTACTATTTGATGAAACATTCTTCTATTATAGATATGGAGGTGCTCCCAAATACATAATGATGTTACTCAAGTACCTACCTAGGGAATACTGGACGACAACAGATCTCTTCAACTTCAATACCTATGCTCATGAAGAGTTGGGAATGAAATTGAATAAATTCAGATTCAGAGGGGAGTATAAATTGGTAACAGAACTAAATAAATTGTACACCAAATATAGACTTTCTCGTCAAGATTATGATGTATTCCAGCAAACTAACTTCCGAACTTATGGTTTTAAGCAGTTGGGTAACAAACCCATGGTGATGACCTACCATGATAGTAATCTCTCTACAATAGATCCACATCCAGAGATCGTGGCTCTGCAGCAAAAGTCCATTGAGCGTGCTAATGCTATTATTGCAGTTAGCCAGAATACAAAGAAGGACTTGCTCAGACTCTTTAATGTAGATGAGAAGAAAGTGCATGTCATATATCATGGAATAGAAATTCCTAAATCTGAAGAACTTGCGGGTAAGAAGTTGTTCGTTTATCCGTATATACTGTTTGTTGGACGCCGTTCTAAATATAAGAACTTCAAGAACTTTGTATTAGCTTTTGCAAGGATACACAAATTATATCCGGAGATAAAGGTTGTCTGCACATCTAGTACTTTCAATCAAGAGGAATATGATCTTTTCAAGAGCAATGAGGTTGATGGTTGCTTCGTAAACATAAATGCCACGGAGCATGAGATGAAGCTATTGTATCGCGATGCACTTCTGTTTATCTTCCCAAGCTACTATGAGGGATTCGGTATGCCGATATTGGAAGCATGGAGCTGTAATTGTCCGGTGGCCGTATCTGATGCAAGTTGTTTTCCAGAAATAGCCAAGGACGGTGCTTTGTATTTCAAGCCCGATGATGTGGATGGTATGAGCGCGGTTATGGAAAAACTCATAAGCGACGACAATTTGAGGCTTGACCTTATTGCAAGAGGCCAGAACCGAGTTAAAGATTTTTCGTGGAAAAAGACGGCTCAAAAGCATCTTGAGATATATGAGAATTTGATTTAAATTATGATAACGATTTGATAGGAAGTCTTATAAAATAAAATAAAAAAAAAGATGAATTTACAATGTCAATCAACTTCAGGTAGATTATATTATCCCTTAAGGAAGAATATAAAGATCATTTTGATAGTTGTTTATATGATAATTATGACAAATGGTCTTGGCTTTTTCGGATGGGATTTAAGTGTCGGAAAAAATATCACATATATTTTCTATTTTGCTACACTATCTATTGGGGGGTATTACCTAATTTCCAATAAAAAAGCTGTTCCTTTTAGAAATTTATTTTTGGCATTCTTTGTAATACCAATAGTTTCAGCATATGTCAGTTCTGTATTTTATAATTATAGTTTGAAAATTCAGTGGGGATCCTTTGCGCTATCATTTGGATTCATGACTTATTTTTGTCTTTATTATTTCCGTGTTAGCAAAAAGACTTTGATAAGTGCTATGATTATATTTTCATTAATAACTTTTGTAATTCAGCTTTACCAAGTTATGTTCCCAGACGGTGCCCTATTTGGTCGAGGAAATTTAGCAGAATATGGAATTACTTCCATACAGGATTTGGAAGGAGTAATAGCTGAAACCGATAGAGGCTTAGCAAGATTCTCCGTGGGCTTAAATAAATTACAGATGTTTATGCTATTTTTGTTTCTGTATAAATTTACACAGAAACAGAGCTGGTTCAATATCGTCATGATAGTTGTTTTCTTGAGTTCAATATTTTTTTATCAGACTCGTCAATTAATGGTGGCATGCTATGTGGTTTTCATACTAGCCTTGATAGGAAGTCTTCATTCAGTGGCAAAAGGAAAAGGTAAAATCTTTTTTATATTTTTTATTGGAATGTGTGTAATTGGATATTATTTTGATGATATATTTGGTTCTATCATTGAATACTCAAAGGATAATACTTATAGTACAGATATACGAAGTGAGGCAATGCCTTTTTTCTTTAACAAATCAATTGATGGCTTTTTCACTATCACCGGACATGGATATAATCCTGTGATGTTTGCCTGGGGGCCTAGTAAAGGCTATTTTCCATCGGACGTTGGATATGCTGGTGAAATGTATATACATGGTATCGTTTGGATAATATGTTTTCTGTATGTAATTTATCGGATGATAATTCGAGATAGGAAAAGATTATCACCGGTCATTAAGAATACAATATATGCTAGTTTAATAATGAGCCCCTATATTTATCCAATAACCCAAGGGATAGAGTCAATATTCTTTTCTTTTTTGGTCTATTTAGCTTATGGTCCAAGACAGAGTGATGTTGATGCAATATAAATAGTGTTTAAATTAGAGATTGTCAATGTTATGTTTATAGCTTCAATAGTAACCTATAATCCAGAGATTCTACGTCTAAAACAGAATATTGATTCTATTATCTGTCAAGTGAACGAAATTGTAGTCGTGGATAACGGCTCATTTAATCTTAAAGACATTGAGATTCTTTTATCCTGTTATGACAAGATTCACATCATTAAAATGGGTGACAATAAGGGTATAGCCTTTGCTCTTAATCAAGCTGCAGCTTATGCTTATTCAAAAGGGTATAAGTGGATTATAACGTTAGATCAAGACTCTGTAGCTCCTGAAAATTTAGTTTCCACATACAAACAATTTGTAAGTAATAGTGATGTTGGTATGGTGGGTTGTAAGATTGTAGATCGAAATTTTGGAGAAACAAATGATCAAAAGAATTTAAAACATGGATACAAAGAAGTTCCTATGCTTATTACATCCGCCTCTATGTTGAATCTTAATGTATGGAAGGAAGTTGGAGGCTTTTGCGACGAGATGTTCATAGATTCTGTTGATTTCGATATATGCCTATCTATTCGCGAACATGGATATAAGATTATTCGTACTTATGAAACAGCATTGCTACATGAGGTTGGACATAGTGAGATACGTCACTCATTTGGAAAGGATAGACAAATTTATCACCATAATCCTATTAGGTATTATTATATGGTACGTAATGGGATATTTTTAGGGAAGAGACATCATTTCGTTATTAAGGCAACATATAGGGTGTTTCGTATGGCATTTTTTACGCTTCTTTATGATGATAGAAGAATACAAAAAGCTAAGATGATGCTTAAGGGACTTTATCATGCAATTATTAACAGATACGGAGAATACAAATAAAACATTATGATTTTCAAAAGAACAATTATTATTACTGGAGGTGCCGGATTCATCGGCAGCCATGTTGTTAGACTCTTTGTCAATAAGTATCCAGAGTATAAGATTATCAACCTTGATAAGCTTACTTATGCAGGGAATCTTGCCAACCTCAAAGATGTCGAGGATAAGCCGAACTATAAGTTTGTCAAGATGGACATCTGCGACTTCGAAGACTTCCGCAAGCTCATCGAGGATGAACAAGTTGATGGCATCATCCATCTTGCGGCTGAAAGCCATGTTGACCGCAGCATCAAGGATCCTTTCACATTCGCTCATACCAATGTGATAGGCACATTGAGTCTGTTGCAGGCTGCCAAGGACTATTGGGGAAACCAGCCAACACCTTGGCACATGACAAAGAATGGTGAGGATGTGGCCTGCCGGTTCTACCATATCTCAACAGATGAAGTATACGGTGCCTTGGAGCTGACCAATCCTGAAGGGATAGAGAGTCCTTTCACCACTAAGGCATCGAGTGACCACCATCATGCTTACGGCACGGAGTTCTTCACAGAGGAGACGAAATACAGACCGCACTCTCCATATTCTGCATCGAAGGCCTCAAGTGACCATTTTGTGCGCGCCTTCCATGATACATACGGCATGCCGACGATTGTCACGAACTGCTCCAATAACTACGGACCTTACCAGTTCCCAGAGAAGCTCATCCCACTGTTCATCAACAACATCCGCCATCGTAAGCCTCTGCCTGTATATGGTAAGGGCGAGAATGTGCGGGACTGGCTCTATGTGGAAGACCATGCCCGTGCCATTGACCTTATCTTCCATAAGGGGAAGATTGCAGACACCTATAATATAGGTGGATTCAATGAATGGAAGAACATTGACATCATCCATCTTCTCATCAAGACCGTAGACCGTCTGCTTGGCCGAAAGGAAGGCGAGGACGAAAAGCTCATCACTTATGTCACAGACCGTCCCGGACATGACATGCGCTATGCCATCGACAGCCGCAAACTCCAAAGAGAGCTTGGTTGGGAGCCGAGCCTTCAGTTTGAGGAAGGCATAGAGAAGACCGTCCGCTGGTACCTTGACAATCAGGAATGGATGGATAATGTCACATCGGGTGACTACCAGAAGTATTATGATAATATGTACAAGAACCGATGAGCTGAGCATCATTCATTTGATATGTGTTCAGGCAAAAGATATCTTATAGAATCTTCTCGGATGTTTCTCAATCCGACCAAATACTTATCAACAGATATAATAGTTCTAAGACTAATTTGAAAAGCAATGTCGCTAATGCAAGCGATAAATAGACTTGTAGTGTAATCTTTAAAACTTGATAATAAGTTGCAAATATGAATGTTATCAAAACTTCTATTGATGGTGTTGTGGTTTTAGAGCCACGCCTTTTTCGTGATGCTCGCGGCTATTTCTTTGAGTCGTGGAATCAAAATGAGTTCAATGAGAAAGTGCGGTCCATAGACTTCTGCCAGGACAATGAGAGCATGTCGTCGTATGGAGTGATGCGTGGTCTCCATTTCCAGCGTCCGCCCTTCACGCAGAGCAAAGTAGTTCGCTGCGTACGTGGCCGGGTCTTGGATGTCGCTGTCGACATTCGTAAGGGCTCACCTACCTATGGTCAACACGTTGCAGTTGAGCTCACGGAAGACAACCATCGGCAATTCTTTATCCCACGTGGCTTCGCCCATGGTTTTGCCGTCCTCTCCGAGACAGCCGTGTTCCAGTACAAATGTGACAATTTCTATCATCCCGAGGCTGATGGAGGCATCAGTATTCTAGATGACAGTCTTGGTATTGACTGGCGTATTCCTACGGAACATGTCAATCTCTCCGAAAAAGATACCAAGCATCCTCTTCTCAGGGATTTCGACTCGCCTTTCGATATCAATATAGATTTGTACAAATAGAACTAATTAACGAGCGATGAACATATTAGTAACAGGAGCTAACGGACAACTTGGCAACGAAATGCAAATCGTCGCCAAAAACAGCAAGAAAGACAAGTATATCTTCACTGATGTTTGTGACGGATATGAGCATCTGGACATCACGGACATAGAGGCTATCCGAAAGAAAGTAAAAGACTGCGACATCCAGTGTATCATCAACTGCGCTGCTTGGACCAATGTGGACAAGGCAGAGACAGCCGGAGAAATTGTTGAGACCCTCAATGCTACAGCACCGGAGAATCTTGCAAAGGTGATGAAAGAAGTTGGTGGTGAGCTCATACACGTGAGTACGGACTATGTGTTCGGCGGTGATCCTTATAACACGCCATGCAAAGAGAACCAAAAGGGAACTCCAACTGGAGTGTATGGCCTCACCAAACTTCACGGGGAGCAGAAAATTGCTGCCACAGGGACGAATTTCATCATTCTGCGTACAGCCTGGTTGTATTCCGAATTCGGTCATAACTTTGTGAAGACAATGCTTAACTTGACAGCAACCAAGCCGACCTTAAAAGTTGTTTTCGACCAGTGTGGTACACCAACCTACGCTGGAGATCTCGCTGCTATAATTTTCGATATCATTGAGAATCGAAAATACGAAGGTAACACGGGCATCTACCACTTTAGTAATGAGGGTGTTTGCAGTTGGTATGATTTCACGATCATGATAGCACGACTTGCTGGTCATAATGGTTGCGACATACAACCATGTCACAGTGACGAATTTCCGAGCCCCGTGAAGCGGCCCGCCTATTCAGTACTTGACAAGACAAAAATTAAGGAAACGTTTGACATCAGAATTCCATATTGGCTTGATTCTCTTCAAACCTGCATGAAGAATTTGGATGCCATAAAGAAATAATAGCCCATGAAAGGAATAGTTCTAGCAGGTGGTAGTGGTACGCGTTTGTATCCTATCACAAAGGGCGTCAGCAAGCAGCTGATTCCTATCTTCGACAAGCCAATGATTTATTATCCAATATCCGTTCTGATGTTGGCTGACATCCGGGAGATTTTGATTATCTCTACGCCTTACGATTTGCCGGGATTCAAGCGCTTGCTTGGAGATGGAAGCCAGTTCGGTGTTCATTTTGAATACGCTGAACAACCAAGTCCAGACGGGCTGGCACAAGCGTTCATTATAGGCGAACAGTTCATTGGTAATGACGATGTATGCTTGGTCCTTGGAGACAACATCTTCAATGGAGGTGGATTTTCGTCAATACTGCGCCAAGCCCGTCAGACTGCTGAAAAGGAGCAGAAGGCAACAGTTTTCGGCTATTGGGTGAGTGACCCCGAGCGTTATGGTGTTGCCGAATTCGATAAAGATGGCAACTGCCTAAGCATTGAAGAAAAGCCAGAACATCCGAAGAGCAACTATGCTGTAGTTGGTTTGTACTTCTATCCAAATAGTGTAGTGAAGATTGCCAAGTCAATAAAGCCCTCTGCACGTGGAGAACTGGAGATAACTGCTGTAAATCAGCAATATTTAAATGATGGCAAGCTGAAAGTTCTGTCTTTAGGGCGCGGTTTTGCTTGGTTGGATACAGGCACACATGATTCTCTCGCTGAAGCCTCAACCTATATTGAAGTTATCGAAAAACGCCAAGGCTTGAAAATAGCTTGCCTGGAAGGCATCGCATACCGCAAAGGTTGGATATCAGAAGAGAAGATGCGAGATAATGCCGCTCCGATGCTCAAAAATGAGTACGGCAAATATCTTCTTCAAGTAATTGAGGAAGTCAAGAGGACAGGTAATCCTAATTTGGAGTAAGGATTCAGAAAATTATTCTAAGATGCAAGAAGAAAAGATCAAGGTAAGTGTCATCATGCCGGTATATAATTCAGGTAAGTACCTGAAAACGGCTGTAGACAGCATCCTCAACCAAAGCTTGAAAGAGATAGAGCTGATATTGGTTGATGACGGCTCCACTGACGGAAGCAGCGAGAAATGCGATGACTATGCAGCTAAAGATAATCGTGTGGTTGTCATCCACGAGAAGAATGGCGGCATCTGCGCCGCCCGCAATGCCGCCCTCGCCATAGCTCGTGGTGAATATATTGGTTTCAGTGACCATGATGATGAGACTGTACAAGGAGCATACGAAAAAGCTTATACTTTTGCCAAAGTGCACGACCTGGATATGGTGAAGTACGGACACTCAGAAATTATGACGCGAGGTACAGAGGTGTTGAAAGATAGAGTCTTTAAATATGAAGAAACTATTTATAACGGTGAGGAGTCCGGAGTCCATTATCTTCAGATGTTGAAGGATATGGCTATGGATTGTGTTTGGGATGGCTTGTTTCGTAAATCATTTCTTGACAAGAACATGCTAAAACTTGATACAACTTTCAAAGCAGGCGGTGAAGATATAGACTTTTGCGGTCATATTATCAGTTGCAAGCCAAAACTTGGATTGATGCCAGATATATTCTACCATCATTTCATTCGTGTCGGATTTTCTACTTCATCAAAGTTTAATTCACTAAACGTTAAACTTGCGACTAATTTCCCTACAAGGCTCAACTCATACTTAGCAAGCTATAATGCAGAAAAAGTCTATAAGAGTGATCCTATCTTGTACGCCTTTACTATAGTTCGTAGGTGCATAGGTCCAGTTCTTTATAATACTACAAATCCGGCATGTGATTGGCCCAAGGACAAGATCATAGAAGTACTGAAGCAAATTAGAGAAGACAAAGCCATCAATAGTATTTTCTATAATGTTTCAAAATCTTCAATGATTAAGTATTCAAAGAAGTACGGATTAATCTACACCTTATTTATATATAGATTATATGGATTATGCCTAAGAGTTTATATGATGAGAAAAAAATGATAATCTCACGCATATTAGATAAAACCAGAAAAGAATTAAAATATGCATTTATAGAATTGCTTTGGATTGATGCAATTTCTATTTTGCTTTTGATGTTGCGCTTCTCCTTACTATGTAGTATTCATGTCTAGAAAATCCTGATAATGACAGGATTAAATGCATGCTTACTCATGATTTCCCATACTATTGTAGATTAAGGAAAGACAATCTTAATGATTTCTGATTGGACAAAAAATAAAATTATAACAAGTAATACAAACAATACTAATGACATGAATAAGCCAAAAGTATCTATAGTAGTACCTGTATATAAGGTGCCAGAGATTTTTTTGCGGCAGTGTATTGAGAGCTGCGTTAATCAGACTCTAAAGGATATAGAGATTATCCTTGTTGATGACGGCTCTCCTGATAACTGCGGTAAGATTTGTGATGAATACGCCACAAAAGATAATAGAATTAAGGTTATACACAAAATTAATGGTGGATTGGCAGCAGCCAGAAATAGTGGCCAAGATGCAGCAACCGGCTTTTCTATGATGTTTCTTGATGGTGATGATTATTTGGAATCTTCGTGTTGTGAAGCTACTTACAATGCAATGATTCAACATAAGGTAGAACTTGTTATGTTCAATGAATATAACGAATTCCCAAATTCATCCAGAGTTGAATACTCTTTTGATGATGGTAAAGGATCACGTATCTTTAGTCAAGACGAATGTAAACAATTACAATTAAGAGTACTTGATTTTAATGGAAAAATTGCAATGGCATTCTGTAAGCTAATGCGAACAGATTATTTGAGAAGGAATAATATTCGCCACGTTGATGAATTGAAACAAGGTGCAGAAGGATTTGTTTTCAACATTCAACTATTTGAACACCTTGATAGCGCATACTATCTGCACATGCCTTTACTCCATTATAATTATAATCCTGTTTCTATCTCTCATACTGCTAACAATAAAAACAATATTATGATTGTTCGCTGTATGGAATGGATAGATAATTATGTGGAACATAGTAGAAATGATCGAGTAAAGTTGCATAAAGGGGTTATGAACAGGATGTTGTATATTATCTGTACTACAGCTATAACAGGTATTTTTAATCCTTATAATCAGCAAACTCATAATGATAAGGTTAACGATTTTGAGGAGTTTCTATCCCTACCTTTAGTTAAAAAAGCAATATCTTTACCTCTACATTTTGACAAGGTCAATATGCAACGCAAAATTATACTGCTTCTTATTAAGCTAAGGCTTTACAGATGCCTTGACCTACTTGGCTGGATAAGGAGAAAGCAACTTGAAAATCGTTAATTCACGTAAAAGAATTAAAATTTTAAAATATGGAGAACTTAACAGGAAAGTATTTTAGAGATTCAATGCCGGATTGGAAGAAGAAGAAAGATTGTGCTTTGGCAAGATTCTTCTTCCGCCCGATCTCATTTTACGTATCTGCATGGTGTGCAAGACACGGCATCAATGCGAATACCGTATCTTACATATCAATCATAGTTGCAGTGTTAGGCTGTGTTTGCTTCATACCTAACAACTATACTTGCTGGATTATTGGCGCCATATTATTTAATGTGTGGTACCTGTTGGATTGTGTAGATGGAAATCTAGCAAGAAGCTACAGACGACAGGCTTTTGGTGATTTCGCCGATAGCGTAAGTAGTTACATTCTTGTTGGATTCATGGGAATTCCATTAGGCTTGATGGTTTATAATAATGGCGGTACTGTTGTTGAACCTGGTAATATTTGGTACATCGTAATTGGAGGCTTGTCTTCGACAAGTGATACGATGATGCGACTTTGTTACCAAAAGTATAAGGCCAATGAAAGAATGCATGTTGACGAGGGCTTGTTTCAGATGGAGAATGATGTAAGAACAGATAATTCACAGTCTGGAAACTGGAAGGTCAAGATTGAACAATTCGGAGGTGTTGGTGGTTATCTATGTCTATTTATATTATTTGCTACCATCTTTAACTTTATGGATTTGATTTTAATCTATTGCGCTATTTACTATGGTGGAGCGATGATTGTGACTATCCTATCTCTAGTCAAGAAAGCAATAATAAAGTCAAATCAGTATACATTCCCATTAAAAGTAAAGTAACAAGAATTATTATCTAATTTAAATATGCTTAATTTCACAGTAGGTCCTGTAATGTCCAGTGAGGCTGTTCGGGCAATAGGACAAGAACAAGTTCCATATTTCAGAACACCGGAGTTTTCGGAAGTAATGTTCGAGAACGAACGGTTAGTTAAAGAGTTCGCTCACGTAGAGGATAATGGACGTGTCGTTTTCATGACATGCTCAGGAACAGGCTCTATGGAAGCAACCGTAATGAATGTCTTCACACCTAAAGACAAGGTTTTGGTCATCAATGGCGGCAGCTTCGGACATCGTTTCGTACAACTCTGCCAGATTCACGATATTCCTTACACAGAGATTAATCCTCAATTCGGTTATGACATAACGGACGAGGATCTTGCTCAGTATGATGGTAAAGGATATACTGGTTTCTTAGTCAACGTTGATGAGACTTCAACTGGAGTCCTTTATAACATTTATCGTATTAGTGACTTCTGTAAGAGAAATGATATTTTCCTTGTAGTAGACTCTATCAGTTCTTTCCTTTGCGACCCATTCAACATGAAAGAGTTGAAAGCAGACATCATGATTACTGGTTCGCAGAAAGCATTGGCTTGTCCTCCAGGTATATCATTGATTGCAATGTCAGAGAGAGCTGTTGGCCGGATCAATCATAATGATGTCAAGTCTATGTACTTTGACTTGAAAGATGCATTGAAGAATGGTGAGCGAGGTCAGACTCCATTTACTCCTGCTGTCGGTATTCTCAGACAGATAAACAAGCGCCTTAAAGAAATTAAGGCTCAAGGTGGTGTTGATAGCGAAGTAGCACGTATTCATGCACAGGCAGTAGATTTCCGTGAAAAGATAAAAGGTCTTCCTTTTGAATTTGTTTCACACTCCATGCCTAATGCAGTGACTGCTTTACATCCGACCACTGCAAAAGCCTATGAAATATTTTGCATCATAAAAGATGAATATCACATTTGGATTTGTCCTAATGGTGGAGATATGAAAGACAGAGTGTTCCGTGTCGGTCATATTGGTGCATTGACACATGAAGATAATACTACTTTGGTAAATGCCTTTAAAGATCTCCAGAAAAGAGGTATAATTTAGTTATCTATAACTTACATGACAAAAGTTATAACTTACGGCACCTACGACCTGCTTCATTACGGTCACAAAAGGCTTCTAGAACGGGCAAAGGCACTTGGCGATTACCTGATTGTTGGCGTAACGTCTGATGACTTTGACCGAGCAAGAGGAAAGATCAATGTCCAGCAGTCATTCATGGAGCGGGTTGAGGGTGTTCGAGCTACCGGTCTTGCTGACGAGATAATAGCAGAAGAATATGAAGGCCAAAAGATTGATGACATAAAACGTTATGGCGTTGACATCTTTGCTATTGGGAGTGACTGGAAAGGAAAGTTTGATTATCTCGAAGAATATTGCAAAGTAGTCTACTTAGACCGAACACAAGGTATTTCAAGTACTGAGATACGGTCTGAGGAAAGAAGTCTACATATTGGACTTGTAGGAAATTATTTCTCCATACTCCATAAATTCTACAATGAGAGTAAGTTCGTCAATGGCGTAAGTGTCTCTGGCATCTATTCAGATGATCCGCAGAGCTTAAAAGATAAGTTAACTGTTTTTTCAAGCTATGAGGATCTGCTTGACAACAGCGATGCCGTTTATATTACATCGTTGCCTAAATTTCATTATCAGCAGATACATACGGCTCTCGAACATGGGAAACATGTACTTTGTGAATCACCTATATGCTTGGAAGTAAGCCAATGGGATGAACTTCAAAAGCTGGCAAAAGAAAAGAATTGTTTGTTAATAGACTCACTAAAGACAGCATATTCCTTGGCTTATTCAAGATTATTGCTGCTGGCTAAAGGTGGTAAGATTGGCAACATAGTTTCTGTTGATGCGACTTGTACAAGTATGAGTGAGCTACAGAAAGGAACTCCTAAACTTGACAAATTATGGAATTCTATCAATGCATGGGGACCAACGGCACTACTTCCAGTATTCCAGTTATTGGGAACGGACTTTAAACAGATGAATATCATGACACACTATCTTGACAAAGCTATAGATTTTGATGCTTTTACCAAGGTGTCATTCATCTATCCACATGCTGTAGCATCTATAAAAGTTGGTCAAGGTGTCAAGTCAGAAGGTGAGCTTATTATATCCGGTACACAAGGATACATCTACGTTCCAGCACCTTGGTGGAAGACCGACTATTTTGAAATCCGTTATGAGAATCCAGTCGACAATAAACGCTTTTTCTATCAACTTGATGGTGAAGGTATCCGTTATGAGATCGTATCATTTGTAAAAGCAGTTGAAAGCAAGCATAATGCCAGATATATAGAAGGAGATATTTCAGAAGGATTTGTCAAAGTCATGGAGTCTTATAATGGAAAAGAAAATCTTATAGAGATTTAAAATTAGAATTTGATACACTATCATAATCTGTAAGAGAGACGTGAAAAAAGTATTATCCTTAATGTTGTTATTGATGATTTCTACCATCTGCATGAATGCTGATGATAGCATTCCTTCAAAACTTAAGAATTCTCCACTAAGTATTTCGTTGGAACTAACTACGAAGTATATGTGGCGTGCTATTGAATATGGAGATGCACCGACATCATTTGCTATAATCAACTATGAGCACAAAGGATTCTCTGCTTATGCAGAAGGTGTGTATGCATTCAATGGCTCTCACTCGGAGGTTGACTTAGGTGTCGCATACAATTACAAGTGGCTGACAGTGGGAGTAAATGACTATTACTATCCCTCATCGGTTGGTGAAAAGGATCACTACTTTAAGTTGTCAAGCCGAAAGACAGGGCATTATCTTGAAGGTGCAATTACTATTGCTCCAGAGAAAATTCCGTTATGGCTGACGCTCTCAACTTACTTCTGGGGAGCAGACAAAAAAACTGCAAATGACAAGAATGCTTATTCATCGTATGCAGAGATAGGATATAGTTATTCATTCAATGATTACAACGTAGCTAGTCTCGCTGTCGGCGCAGCTTTGAACAAAGGCTTCTATACAGACTATGAGCATGGATTCAATGTGGTTAATATTACGGCTAAGTATGCAACGAGTTTCAAGTTTGGAAAGTTCCGTCTTCCAGTAAGCGCTTCATACATATTGAATCCATACCACAACAAATCTTACGTTACATTATCCATTTATTTCAACAGCAAGCAACTATGAGCACAGCAGTTATATTAGCAGCACGTAAGGAAAGGGAATCTGAAATTCCATACCCTTTGCGCACATTTACCAATGGGGGGGGCATATCAAATTTGTTAGATAGAACTCTTTCGATATTATCAGAGCTACATTATGAGCATATCTATATTGTAGTAGGATATAAGAAAGATTTATTCGAGAAATACGACAAGGACAATGTAAAACTTGTATATAATAAGGATTATGCATTCACTTCATCCATGGGTTCACTTGCTGTTGTTGAGCCTTACATCAATGAAGATTTTATACTTATTGAAAGTGACACATTCTATGAGAAGAAAGTCCTTGAACAGCTTACTGAGACAAAGTATGACACCTGCTTCTCAATAACCGAGGAGTCTGGCAGTGGAGACGAAGCTTTTGTGCAAACCAAGAATGGATTTATAGAGAAAGTATGTAAGGACAGACATCAGATACTGCATATTGATGGTGAGATGATTGGATTAACAAAAATATCTCTTGCCAAATTGCATGACATGTGCCGGTTATACGAGACAGCGTCAAACAAGAAAGTCAATTATGAATATCTTCTTCTT
>OKRY01001228.1_pt1 | contig 21126 bp, 20 predicted proteins | sample 1601121 | NCBI WGS metagenome assembly OKRY01 (sample SAMEA3541546, study PRJEB24748) | human gut metagenome | biome: human gut; feature: human-associated habitat; material: faeces | place: China | collected 2012
CGCTAAATTTCATTACATTTCATTATACCATACGAAGTATATGGACTCCATATATTCCGTATGAAAGTTATACATTACTTTTTAACGTTCGGATTTCTAATACATTTCTGATCCTGATAGTTCAAGGTCGCCCTTTCACATGCCTATTTCAGATTACTACAGGCCTGTTCTAATTTTTAGAAGGTCTATTACACACACCCATTTTACATTACTACAGGCCTGTTCTATCTTTAAACAGCTTATGCATTTGCACGGCTCCGACTGGGCAAATCGAATAACAATCACCACAACTGATACATCCTTTACTAATGATAAATTTTGTAGACCCCTCCGTGATGCATTGTACAGGGCAGTCTTCAGCGCAGGCCCCGCATTTAACACAGGTATCGTCTATATCAAATTTTAGATTGCCCATATAACATCACCTCTCTATCAATCATAAGATATAGTATCTATCCATTATCCGCTTACTATTTCCATTAGCCTCTTAGTATTTCTATTAGTAGACTAGTATATCCCTTAATCGCTTAGTATTTCTATTAGCCACTTAGTATTTCTATTTATTTTCCAATTCACGATTATATGCAATAGCCGAATATAGTGCACGAGCTACGCCATAATTGTTATTATCTGTCGTTTCATAACGGGCGACAGCTTTCACATTATCTCGTGCATTACCCATAGCCACGCTGGCGCTGGCAAAGCGGATCATGGATAGATCATTTTCGCTGTCGCCGATGGTCATCACCTCATCAGGCGTATAGCCCCAATGGTTAGCCAAGGCCTCTACGGCCGTGCCTTTTGTCGTATGAGGGAGTACAAATTCTAAATTGCCTTCACTCGATTCAAGGACATCGTAAAAGCGTTCGCGCCCTTTGCCATCTATAGCTGCCCCTTGGAATTCATCTCGCAAATCAGCTAGGATGCGTTCGCGTATACGTTCATCGCCGTAAAAGATTTGGATTTTCTCCGTTCCTTCTGGTAACGATTCTAAATGGGTTATTAAATCGGGCACCATGGTGCGTGTTTTTAAAATGAAAGGTCTAATATTCGGTCTAAAGAAATGTTCTGCTTGCGCTGTCTCATTACCAACAACAGGGTATTGACCGAAAATCTCGGCTTTCACATAAGCCTCTACAAACACACCGTAGGTCATTAGTTTTCGTACTAAATCTACGGCACGCGTTTTATCAAAGGAAATATGAACGAGTTCCTTTTGCTCTTCTTTATCCATGACATAGGCGCCATTGGTGCACACAAAGTAGCGCAAGCACGGCATGGCCTCGATGACATCGTCCATCTCATGCCACGCACGGCCCGATGCGATGGCCACGCGGATACCGCTTTCACGAGCGGCACGAACCGCATTGACCACCCCTGAATCTACGGATTTCGCGTCGTTCACTAAAGTGCCATCCACGTCGGACGCGATGAATCGAATCGGTGTATCGCCAGTAAGACCTATATAATTTTTAATATCTAATGGTTCAGATGAGGACATAAAACCTCCTTTAATACAATATAATTTTTACTTGATGTACAATAAAGATAGCATATAATTTATAGAATTATCGGTTCAAAGGATGTGAAATCATATGCATATACTAATCGATCGAGATGCCGTTTGTGCAGCCGATGATATGAATCATCATCGTGAAGAATTTACCGTACCTGATGATATAACCATAGCCGGTTTATTGGAATTTCTTGAATTCAAGTACATTCCATTCATCGCTGGAAATGACGTAGTATGGGCGCTCTATCACCATGACGTTGAGGTAGGCGCCTATTTTACCAAAAATCGTAGCTTTATAAATGGCAATATCCCATTATCATCTATTATCAATAATTCTAAAGCAGATACCAAATTCTATCTACGATATTACAGTTCCCCAGACAGATACAGGAAACAATTTATTTAGCGCTATTCCCATCAGCTAGAAACTATTTAGTAATATTATATGTAGATGAGAATTATTTAGTTGCATTAAACTCAGCCACAATTTCTTCTAAGACAGCTGGATTCTCAACTAAGCTCAACAATGTACGACCAATGATATTGGCCCCATCAACAATGGTTTGTTCAATGGTTGGTTCGAGCATAGCGTCTGCAAATTCCTTCGCATGACATACCTTATCTGGGCCTGCCAAGCGTAGTTTAGGATGGAATGCGGCGCATTGATAGCTCACATTACCGAAATCGGAACTACCGCCAATGTCCGCTGGACCTGGTTCAAAATCGAGGCCCATATCGGCCATCACGTCTTCGATGAGGTGTGTGCCGCGATGGTTTTGGTTCATATCATCGTAAGGGTTGCCGTAAAACTCAACGTCTACGGTCGTACCGGTGCAAAGGGCAGCGCCTTCAAAAATCTTTTTGATTTGCTCGGACAAACCGTTCAAATACTCTCGTTCTGTGTGACGTACGGTTACCTCTAGTTCGCCATAAGCAGGAATGACGTTAGACGCGGTACCACCATTAATGATCCACGTGCCGATGCGAGACTCTGGTCGCACTTGTTGGCGCAGCATATCCATGGCATGGATGGCGAGTTGCACACCGTTTACCGCATTGATGCCGTTCCAAGGTTCGCCCGCCGCATGGGCCGATTTACCATGGTACTTGGCGCGGAAACAGTCGAGGGCCAAAAATTGAGAGTTTGGGCGCGTTTCTTCGCCGTCGAGATGGACCATAATGGCAAAATCATAATTCTTAAACACGCCAGCGTTGCACATATCCACCTTGCACCCCATCGCTTCCTCATCAGGGGTGCCTATAATGTCGATATCCATGTTGAAAGCTACGCCGTCTTGCTGCATCTTATGTAATGCAAGGGCTGCCAAGGTGCTCATAGATCCACTAGCACAGTGTCCGCACGCATGACCCACATCTGGCAACGCATCGTATTCGCATAAAATCACCAAACGTCCTTTAGGATGATCTACTTTCACAGCAGATGCCTTAAACGCTGTTGGCAAATTACAGAACTCATAGGTCACAGGGATGCCGTGCTTTTCAAGAACATCTCCAATAGTCTTAACGGATTTAAATTCATGACTAGACAGTTCAGGATTCTTCGCCAATGTATAATTAATGGTGAAAGCCTCTTGGGCGAAGCTTTCACAAGCATTGGAAAATTGTTCAGTAAGAGACATAGGTCCTCCTAAATGTATGTATAAATAACCGACCTTATTTGGTAAAAGGTACATTTCATGTACATAATTTGTTTTCGCACCTTTAATTATACAATGTTATTGCCTATTGGTTCAAAATTCCGTACAATATAAACAGATTAATATGTTTGTATCGTGTTTGAGGAGGATACTATGTTTAAATTCAAAAAATTGACAGCTATCGCTCTCGTAGCCGTTGCTGCTATGGGTTTATTGGCTGGTTGTGGCAGTGAAAAAAGCAAAATGACACAAGAGGCTGGTGTGTTGCGTGTAGGTTCTGAAACTACATTCCCACCATTCGAATTTACTGAAGGCGATAAATACGTTGGTTTCGACGTTGATTTGTCCGAAGCAATCGCTAAAAAATTGGGCCTAAAAATGGAATTCAAATCCATGGGCTTTGACGCTTTGATTCCAGCAGTTCAATCTGGCGACATCGACATGATCGCAGCAGGCATCAACGCAACTCCTGAACGTGAAAAAGCATTAGACTTCTCTGATGTATACTTTGACCAAGGCGGTTTCATCACAGTGGTTCGCAAAGACAACTCCACAATCCATAACATGGATGAACTCGCTGGCAAAACTGTAGGCGTTCAAATCGGTACTGTTCCTGTAGACATGGCAAAAGCTATTCCTAACACAACAGTAAAAGAAATGGACTCCAATTCCAATATCTTTATGGAACTAAAAGCTGGCACAATCGATGGCGCCATCATCGACAATGCAGTTGCTATGTACTACCTAAAACAAGGTGCTGACAAAGACCTTAAACTCGTAGGCGAACCTACTAAAGCCCCAGGTATAGTTTTGGGCGTGAAAAAAGGCAACAAAGAATTGCAAGATGCTGTTAACAAAGCACTTAAAGAACTTAAAGAAGATGGCACATACCAAAAAATCTATGATAAATGGTTTGGTGACTATAACAAAAAATAATTTCTAGTGAACGGCTAGAACGATAATCAAAAGATACCCCACGAAAAAACTCCACCGGCCGGGTCTGTCCCCTACGGGGCAGGGCCAAAGTCGTTTTTTCATGGGGTATCTTTTTTCATATCCACTCTAACCTGACTTAGAAATTATTTTTTCGTTATACGGAGGAGAAAGCGGCCGTAGGCCCTCCTTTCTCTGTCCAACGGCTAGGTTGGCAATAACGGGTTTTATCAATTTCACTACTATTATATTCCGCGTGTCAGCTATGGATTGAGAGATAGAACCGATGGGCCCAAAAATCCGACTTTGGCCCTGTGAGCCCGTAGGGCGAATCAGACCCGGCCGGTGGAGGTTCTCAGGACACGTCGTCACACTGGCCATAGGCCCTCCTTCCTAACGGTTGGGTTGGCAATAACGGATTTTATCAATTTCACTACTATTATATTCCGCATGTCGGCTATGGACTGAGAGATAGAACCGATGGGCCCAAAAATCCGACTTTGGCCCTGTGAGCCCGCAGGGCGTAGTCAGACCCGGCCGGTGGAGATTCTCAGGGCACATCGTCACACGGGCCGTAGGCCCTCCTGTCCCTCGGTTGGGTGGGCAATAACGGATTTTATCAATTTCACTACTATTATATACCGAATTAACATAGAACGAGATAGTTGAAGATGATGGGGCCTCTGAAAACGACTTCGGGCTCCGCAAAGCGCAGTAGCGTGTCGGCTTTCAGAGGCCCCATCACCTTTCCTACCTTTCACGAGCTGTGTATTCGGTATATAATAGTAGTGTATTGTATAAAAACGAAAGGAGGGCCTATGGCTCAATATTTCACAGACCGCCTCCAACGGGTCTTCCACTTAATTTTTATGTCTTATGATCCGCAGTCCGCTCAAGAGGGTCTGCGCATGTTAGAGACGATTGTGAATAATCAATCGAATGTGACAAAGCCAATTCAGCACGAGTTACGCAACACAGCTACATCGCAAGGTAGTACGGGCGAATCGGATGCTGAGGAAGTTTACAATAAAGCTTTGTCTCCTGAGGAGCGTGAATTGGGTGATGCGTATGCCCTATTGGCACGCGTATATGCTGGTCCGCGATTTACGTGGGCCGAGTCGGGTTTTCCAGAGGATAATATGCGCACGTATCAATGTTTGCATGATAGTATCCGCCGGAATAGTCCAATTGGCACATTACAGGCACTGCGCATAGCTGGGTCGATTACGCCTACGGTGAGGCGAGATATGCAGCTTTCATTTGACGATGCATTCCGCATCATCTATGATTATGCAAAGCAAGATGATGCATACTGCCAATATATTATAGGCAATGTATTCTTTTGGGGCGATTACTGCGTTATTAACCAGGCTAAGCAACTATTAGGTCCAGAAAAAGCTAGCTTTAGTCAACGATTACAACAAGCGACGCGCAGCAAGAGTCTACGCGAAGGTATCGCTACCTTGCGCGGTATGGTAGACGAGGAAACGCTACAAGCAAAATCTCTTGAGCATGCGAAATACTGGTTTAATAAAGCCCTCGATCAAGGGCTCGCCATGTTCCAAGGGAACTTACGCAATATTTATATCGACGAAGGCGATTATGATAATGCGCGCCGCGTCGCACGTAGGGCCGCTGAATTAGGCAATCCGACCATGATGCTTTATACGGGCCTCGACCATCACGAAAAGGGCGAGTTTACAGAGGCTTTCACATGGTTTACAAAGGGTGCTGACCTAGGCCAACCAGAATGTATCGCGGAACTTGCGGACTATTACTATCATTTTTACGAGCAACCTGCGTTGCGTGCAGCCATTCCATACGACCCTATTAAGGCTACCGAGCTGTACCAACGAGCGGCCACAAAAAACTTCAATGATGCCGGTTATGCCGCGTTACAGGCTGCATTTAACTATATCTTTCACATTGGCGGCCTCCCTCTCGACTGGGGGCTCATCGCCGATTTGACGCATATGGCGGCGACGAAGGATAGATTTTTGTTCTCCTTGCCATATATCAGTTACATGCGCATTCACGGCATCGGCGTGACCAAAAACATCCGCTTTGCCGTTCAGTCATTGACCCGCGTGTTAGAGGAAGAAAAACGAGCGCTTCAAGAGGAGAATCGCGTGCTCTTCTACGACGTCACCCGTGCGCTTACACGCGTTGCCTTGGGCTATGCCTATGAAAAAGGATATGTGACGGGAACGCCTGACCTCGACAGTGCAGTTCATTATTATGAAAGCTCCCATCAATATATCGTGTCACACCTCGCCAATCGCAGCGAAGAGATTAAGGATATTCCTGTAGATGATGAAGCAGCCGAACGGTTAGAAGCGTTCGAAGAGATCGACGGTCATTGGCGTTATAAAGAGGGCATTACGGAATCCTCTACAACCGTGCGTCCAGCCCCTACCACGTGGCCTCACAATGCAGCTCGATTATCCGTCAATATGAATGGCTTTCAGTGGGATACCACCTTATATGACCTAGAAACTATCGACCATGCCCTATCTACACAAGATACGGTGGTGCTTAGCTTTTACAATCATTTCCTAACCATTCCGGACAAATTGCGGAATATCTATAAGCTAGAGACAAAACGTATGCCGCGCAATACCTATCAGGTTCGGTTATACGGATACGACCCAACCGAAGGACACGAGGTTATCTATAAATCGCTGCTCAATGCAGAGGACGCCCACAATTTGTGGCATGATCTTTATGAAAGCCACCGTTTACCGGAGCTTTCAGATGCATGGGCCATCGAAACAGACGAAGAAAAACCGACGTGGCACTATGTACTCGACGTCGATCAAGAACCATTCCTACTCGAAGAATATGATGACGCCAACGCCATGATACAAGCATCCTTGGAAGGTCTCAAGAGCAATCGATACGAGCAAATCAACGTTCGTACCCACGATTTCATTGGACCGTCCTATTTCATATTCAAGGGCAAGCGGTCCACCCCATTTAGGGTGCAACTGTACCTCAAGGAATCCATGCGCCACATCGTTGACGAACATGGCAAGCAAAAGGACATTCCCGGTAATACATACCTATTTGAACAATATTTTGGCAACGAAGTATCCTTAAACTACTGGATACAACGAACCATTACAACCTTAGACATTCCAGAGCTAGATAACTGGAAACCGCTCAGCGTGCCTAAGGATTTGCAATAGCAAGAATACATACCAAAAGGAGCTAGTACACAGCGTACTAGCTCCTTTGTTATAAACTAAAATAGGCTACATTCTAACCCTCAAATATACGACCAACAATATATTCGATTATAATTACAAGTTATCAGAAGGAACTACACTCCATCGTTCTTCATATGTATTGCCAATTATCATCGGACTACGGTCTATCTTATCAAGCATTCTTGCACGTGCATTCGTAATAGTATCATCACTACGTTTTCCACCATGCCAAGCGAACTTAGAGGCCCCCAATGTATACTTAATAAATCCATAAGCACCACTATCATACTTACTATCAGAGGTATAACCTAAATCTAATGATATATGTGGTGTTATTTGTAATGTAGTTCCTACTTGCCATCCATGACTTTTACCTAAATGAAGCGGTTCTTTAGTGTATTCACCATGTGTAGGAACATCATGTCCATTCCAATGATAAAGACCTAGCTGAACACGAGCCCATCGCGCATTTTTAAATGTACGAGCATAACTAATATCATAACCACTTAAAACTTTATGCCCATCATAATAGTCCACGCCAGCAGACCCCACTCCGTCGTCAACAGTAAGCGAACTCGACGGAAAATCAAAATAATCATCATGCAGCTGTATACTACGATGGTTTATAGAAGCACTACCTAGACCTCTATACACATTGGCACGAACTTCGTTAAGGCCTGATACATATTCTACTCCTCCACTAAGTCGATTAGCATTCTCAGAAAAAGCACGATCAACAAAAGCATTTATACCTACGTAGGCGTGTTCATTCTTACTTAGATGGCGGTATCCAAGCCCTACATTGGCAACGGTTCCTATTTTATGCGATTCGTAAGTCATTAATTGGTCTTTACGCATTTTCCCTTTTCCTGTAGTAGGATCCAAAGGATACCAAGCGCCACCATTAACACCCGAGAAATAGCTCACTTTACGTTCTTCTCCACCTCGACCAAGACCGCCTTGCACGAACAATACGGACTTGGAGTTCTCATCATAATGAGTTAAGGGTTGCAATGTTTCTACAGATACTTGTGTACCCATCTTTGATTGTGTACCAACCTTAATATCTGTACGGTCCATCCAATTGGATTGCACGGCATCATGTTTTTCCGTGCCTTGTATATTTTGTTGTGTATTAGTTATATCTTGTGCACGTTGAGTATTGATATCTGCAGCAATACCCGTTGCACTAATAGAACAAGCTATGGCTCCAAGAACCATAGCTTTTACAATTGCATTTGATTTCATATTAATAATCTCCCTCTTACATTAATTCTCAAATACATGGTTTCATGTTTATTTCATTTTTATTATAAATATAGTTTTTGGTGCAGTCAACGAAACTACCTAAATTTAAACCGACAATAAATATCGTTTAAATCTTAATACTGCATATCATATACATCAAATATACGTAAACATAGGTATAAAGAAAAACCCTCAAAGCTGAGTATACATACTCAAGCTTTGAGGGTTTATGAGGGTTTTGGGAACTTTATTATTTAAATAAAGGCAATAATGCGTTTACCAAACCAGTAAGAGCAGTCATAACAGCTTTAATGATTGTTACTACCATTGCATATTCCTCCTTCTCATATACTCATTTACTAAACTAACTATAAATATCATAAACGAGTATTTTAACTCTAATGTGAAACGAGTAGATTTTTACACATAAAGCTTTCATGAGGAAAATTGGACGATAACAATTATCATCATATGTTTGAGGAGAATGGTAGCATACAATGAATTCATAAATCTAAAAAGTTTTTAATTTTTTTGCTCGTTCTTGTATCAATTGGCCAATCATATGTGCACGATCAATGCCAAATTCTGGTTCTACCAATTGATTGTATCTATGTTCCACAATCTCCATACAATGATTTATAATGCCATCCCAGTCTACTTTCACAGCAGACGATACATGTTTCAATTCCAGCGTATGAGTCTTGTTAAAAGCTACGGACATATCCGCATTACGATTGCGCATAACAGATGCCGCTTTATACCCCAAGGAGTTTCCATTGTCAAAAACAGGTGCAAGGCCGATAAATTCTAGGCTTTCACTATCACGAAGGGCCCCAAAATTGCCCCAATGACGATCTTCATTAGCAATGAGCGCATCAAGCACAATCATTTGCTCTAACTGACTCGTCACATCAGTAAGACCAAATGAATGCAACTGATTCACATAATGCGCGTATTCACTCACATCGTTAGGTTTTGTGTTAGTCGTCAATTGCCATGCAGGAATGTATTCTATATTACGATTCGTAAAACAGTCGCAGACCGATACATTCTCAGCTTCATCCGACATATAATCCAAATAATACGTTATATAAGGCACATCAAAATATGCTAATATGTCGCTAACAACGGCCTCATTGAATGGTTCCTGTTTAAAGGTCAATTCTCCCGCTTTTGAAAGCAAAATTTCATCTCCGCGGTGCAACCAAATCTGACGCAATGTCCCATTATTCGATGTATTCGGCGTCCGACGCCACGGATCATATTGATGTAATGTATCAATAGCGCCTATTAACACTTGATCATCGGGAATTGGATTATCATAAAAATTCACATCAGACCAAGTCACAGAACTATCACAAGGTTTAACCTAATAATGGTCAGAAATACTCACCATGTACGATCGCATGGACAATTCAAACGCATCTTTTGCCTTATACAAGGCCTTAATAACATCGTAATTAGAACGACTTTGCGGAATAAATCGATGGTCAATAAATTCATTTAAAGCACGCTCTCTGTTATGAGGCTGCACAAGCATATTAATAGGTATATGAGCCGCATTCAATACATCAACAATATGGGCCCAATTTCTATCATCGAAAATAGCAAACTGTAAGACAGGTACATCACTATGCATTAACATAAATTGCATGATATTCCCTCCCTTTACTAGTAGCCAATATTTCCATCATTGTAACACAAAACAAAAACACCAGAAAAGCGCTATAATCCCACAGATTGACTGAAATACAGAAAAATATCCCCTTCGAGAAGCGACTTTGGCTAGACCGCTAGGTCGTTAAAGCCGGCGGAGCTTATCGGAGGGGATATTTTTTATATAGTGTTAAAATAAGTCGCTATTAGAGAGCTTTCACTACTTCTGCACAACGATGGCATAGTGTAGGATGTTCGCTATCTTGGCCTACTGTATCGCGGTGGATCCAGCAGCGTTCACATTTTTCAAGTTCAGATGGAGCAACTACTGTCGCTACGCCTGTTTCTTCGTCTTTTACAGCCTCTGCTGGTGCAGCGCCATTTACGATGTGAGCTTCAGATACGATAACGAGTTTAGCTAAGCCTTCTTCACCAAGAGCGTTCAATGCGTCGAATGCAGCGCCTTCAGCGTATACTGTAACGGATGCATCCAATGGGTGACCGATTGTTTTGTTTTGACGAGCCAATTCCAATGCTTTTTGTACGGATGTACGCAAGTCTAATAATTGGTTCCATTTATCAGCCAATTCTTGGTTGAAGTGTTCAGGATGACCTTGTGGCCAATCTTGAAGCATAACGGATTCAGGCATGCCTTCTTCTTTAGGCATGTATTTCCAAACTTCTTCTGCTGTGAAGGAAAGTACTGGAGATACCATTGCTACCAATGTTTTCAAGATTTCGTACATTGCTGTTTGAGCAGAACGACGAGCTACGTTGTTTTTGCTTTCAGCATACATAGTATCTTTCATTACATCAAGGTAGATGGAGCTCAAGTCTACTGTACAGAAGTTATGAATTGCATGGTATAACATGTGGAATTCATAGTTTTCGTACGCTTCAGTAACCTTTTGACGTACTTCTTCTAAGCGCAACAATGCCCATTTATCGAATTCGGACATATCTGCGTAAGCCACTTTATCAGTGTTTGGATTGAAGTCATCCAAGTTACCAAGCAAGAAGCGGAATGTATTACGGATCTTACGGTATACTTCGGATAATTGTTTTACGATGTCTTTGGACAAACGTACGTCTGCTTGGTAATCCGCAGAGGATACCCACAAACGCATAACGTCAGCGCCGTATACGTCGATGATGTCGCTAGGTGCTACTGTATTACCTACAGATTTAGACATTTTGCGACCTTCGCCGTCCACAACGAAACCGTGAGTCAATACGGAGTTGTATGGTGCTTTACCTGTTGTTGCTACTGCAGTTAACAAGGAAGAGTTGAACCAGCCGCGATGTTGGTCAGAACCTTCAAGGTACATAGCACATGGTACATCTAAGCCGTTAACTTGAAGTACGCCAGCCCAAGAGGAACCAGAGTCAAACCATACGTCCATGATGTCTGTTTCTTTTTTGAACTCATCATGACCGCAATGAGGACATTTGAAACCTTCTGGTAACAATTCTTTTGCACTGTGAGCCCACCAAGCATCAGAGCCTTCTACAGCTACTTTTTCTTGTAATGCTTTGATAGTATCATCGTTGATGATGTGCTCGCCGCAGCTTTCACAATAGTAAATAGGAATTGGCACGCCCCAAATACGTTGACGGGAAATTACCCAGTCACCACGATCGCGAACCATGTTGAAGATACGGTCATGGCCCCATTTAGGAATCCATTGTACTTGATTGTCGATTGCATCAAGTGCTTGTTGACGATATCCATCTACAGAGGAGAACCATTGTTCTGTAGCACGGTAGATGACAGGATTTTTACAACGCCAGCAGTGAGCGTATTGGTGACGCAAGCTAGATTTGTGAAGCAATGCATTGTTGTGCGCCAAGATTTTGATTACAGGCACTTCTGCATCGTGAATTTCTACGCCAGCCAATGGGAATTCAGTATCGCCATAACGGTTGTCGTCTACTTGTTTAGTGTAGTTACCAGTTTCATTAACAAGAGATACGATAGGAAGTTCAGTTTTGCCTTCCTTGTTATAACGCATAACGATGTTAAAGTCATCTTCACCGTGTGCAGGAGCTGTATGTACGCAACCAGTACCTGCTTCGAGTGTTACATGGTCACCACACAATACTGTAGCATTACGTTCAACAAATGGATGTTTGAATTCAGCCAATTCTAAATCTGCACCAGAGAAGCGATTTACGATTTCGTAGTCTTCGATACCGATATCTTTCATAGCCGCATCAACGAGTTCAGTAGCCATCAAGTAGTATTCGTCTCCTACTTTTACCCAACCATATTCAAGCTCTGGGTTAACAGAGATTGCTACGTTGGCAGGCATTGTCCAAGGAGTAGTTGTCCAAATAACGGAGTATGCTTGTTTTGGATCTACGCCAGCTGGCAATGTTACCTTTTTCTCGGATACGTAAGGGAATTTTACGTAAATGGAGAAGGATTTTTTCTCAGCGTATTCGATTTCTGCTTCTGCCAATGCAGTTTCGCAGTGTGTACACCAGTATACAGTTTTAAGGCCTTTATAGATGTGTCCGCGTTTTGCCATTTCGCCGAAGATACCAAGTTGTTTTACTTCAAACTCAGGGCGCAATGTCAAATAAGGGCGTTCCCATTCGCCTAATACACCAAAGCGAATGAAGTCTTGTTTTTGGTTTTCTACGCATTCTAATGCATATTCCTTACATTTGTTGCGCAAATCCAATGGCGCCATTTCATGACGGTTAAGACCAGTGTTTTTAATAACCGCATGCTCGATTGGCAAACCGTGCGTATCCCAACCAGGGATGTAGCGAGTATAATGACCAGTCATGGTTTTGTATTTCATGATGATGTCCTTCAACGTTTTGTTGAGGGCATGACCGATGTGCAATTTACCGTTCGCATATGGAGGGCCATCATGCAAAATGAAAGGTTTTGCGTCTTTACGCAATTCCAAACGTTTTTGATAAATTTTGTTGTCTTCCCAGAATTTTAAGATTTCTGGTTCGCGCTTAGGCAAATTGCCGCGCATTGGGAATTCTGTTTCAGGCAAATGTAACGTCTTACCGTAATCCATGATGTGCTCCTTTTACATAAAAAAATCGCCCGTCCCCGAAGGGACGGACGTAATATCCGTGGTACCACCCTACTGACCTTCTGTGAAAGCTAGAATATTCCGAGCATACGAAATAACTAGACTTCAATTTGTGAAAGCCACTTAGACATATAACGGTGTTCACCGGCAGGGTTCCTGCTTGCTCCAAAGTGATCCGCACATCTCTAGATTTCCAAACCTTTCAGCCCATGAGTTTGGTCTCTACTAAATCCGTCTGAGACATGCCGTCTTTTTCAACGCAATATTCATATAATAGATAATTATAGGGCTCATAAGGGTAGCTTGTCAAATATATTCTACCAGAAATTTATATCATGTTTAACATATACCATTTCACATTATAACTCTTGCGGTACATACGGCTTCTGCACAGAATCTAATAATGCAAAATTCATTGGACTACTTACCATTTCATTATATTGCTCAACCACGGCTTCTTCCGTTTCACTACGAGGATCAGCAATAAAATCCTCAATCGCTTTATCAAGATGTTTCTTTTGCTCTAAACGATTCTGAGCCTCGGCAGCAGTAATCTTTGCCCCAATTCCATCGGCGGCTTCTTTCTGTTCCTTCAACCACTGGAAATCACTATCCGATTTACGCTCCACAATATGATCTACTATACCACCATAGATAAGCATCATTTCCGCCATATTAGCGCCATTCGTCTGCCCATTGTTGCGCATGAGCTTAACAAGACGTTCTCCCTCCTGCTTGTGATAGGTCTTAACAATGGTATCTAACGCATCGTATTTTGGTTCAAATACATCCATTAATGATGAAAGTTTCTCCAACTGCGTGTGAGCAAATGCATAATTATCTGATTCATAGCGCTTTTCTTTATAATACGTATCTAGCTCTTTTACAGCCACCACAATGTCGTGCAATACCGGTAATAAAGCATCCGTAGCGGCTTCCAAGTCACTATGCGTATGCCCCGCATCTCGCGCAGCAATGAGTTCTTGCTCAAGACGTTCATAATCCCGCTCTTTAAACTCAGCTAACGGTACATTTTGCCGTGCTTGCTGCACCGTTTCCATATGTTGATGGCTATATTTTACACTCGTGAAATTAAACTCATTTGTAGCAGCTAAATAAAATTTAAAAACACGCCAGATTTCCTTCTCACTATCGCTTTGCGTAGCTTTCACCTGACTGTTAGTCTTTAAATTATCCATATTAAACTCACAACCACTGACAACGCCTACACTCGCTACGATGCACATAACTAAACCTAGGCGTCGCCACCAATTCTGACCACTCATCTATATCTCCTAAATGCTCTACATACCCATAAATTAATATTACAGATATTGTATAAAATTAATACATCCAATTCAAGATGAGGAAATAGCTGGACATACAGAAAAATGAAACTACTTCGGAACGGTATGATAAAACTGCAAAAATCATGAAATAATAGTAGATATGTATCAATAAATCATAATAGCTATATTTCTCTTGTTTTTACAAACATTAGTTCTATAATATAGATATAAGAAAACCCCATACAAAGTATGGGGTCAACTGAGACAACTGAGAGACGAACATTGCGCTCTTTAATGTCTCTAGGACGTTATCTGTAAATAGAGTATATCAACTACTACTATTCATGTCAACAAAAGGAGAGAGAGCATGAACACGACTACTACAGCAAGAGGAAGTATTTTTACTATAACACTGCCACACACTCTAACATTTAAATATAAAGGAGTTATCGACTTTGATAATATTCTAAAACTATTTAAATGGGATTGTAAAAATAACTCAGTAACAATTGATGCAAGACATTGTAAAATGGCTGATTATCAGTCTTTAATTCTACTAATTCAATATATATGGTATCTAAAAAGAAACCATGTATATGTAAATCTGAGATATACAAAAAACACTCAATTTTATAATATGTGGAAAAATATTGATGGAAAAGCTTGTTTTAATGTTTTAGATACCACACAAGACAATTTTCACTACGTCTACAACAAGCCCATATTCGCCATCAAATACAAAGATCATAATATTACGAAAATGCTAAATACGATTCGTGATTACGCTATGGACTTACCTACCGATTTAATTAGAGGCTATGAAGATGCAGTTCGTTATATCATATCCGAACTAACATATAATGCATTAGAACATGGTTTCAATTCTCAAATCCCTTCACTATTACAATTCAACTGGTACCGAGATAAAAATCAACTATCATTCATCCTTGCCGACCTTGGGATTGGTATCAAAAACCATTTAGAGCAAACCTATGCACCTTTCACAAGCAATACAGATGCCATCGCTATGGCACTAGAGCCTGAAATCTCTGGCACATTTGGCGTTAACGTGGGGCCTTATAAACAGCAAAACAATGCCGGCATGGGCCTTTACTTATCTAGTAATCTTGGCAAAACATTAGAAGCAGATATGTACATTGTATCGGGCGATGGGGTCGCACATATTTCTCCATTAGATGTAACCTACACAACACTAAACAACTCTTGGCCCGGCACATTTATATACATGACTATTGGTTTTGATAGGCTAAAAACATATGACCTTCATAAACACCTAGAGGATTTTAGAAAACACGCTACCGAAACTGTAGCTAAACGAAATAATATAGTCCGCGCTCCCGAATTGTATATTGATATGTACAACTATTGCGGAGAACGGTGTGAAGTTAAACTAGAAGCTATTAATCTTAGAGAGCGAAAAATCATACCTGCTATACAAAAAGGAGAAACCGTAATCCTTGATTTCTCTCACGCTATAACAGCTACACACAGCTTCTTAACCGCTTTATTGGCAGATCCAATTAAAATTCTAGGTCTCAAATCATATAAACAAATCAAGATTATAGGGGCTAATGAAACCATTCGGACAATTATAGATTTTGTGTTTGATACATATACTAACTAGAAGCTACTATATAACGAAATACCCCGTATACCATTTATTTTAGGATATACGGGGTATTTTATTTCAAAGTTAAATACTAATTATAATCTCGCTCTAAATCAGGAAATCCAAAAGAAGCAAAATCATACCAAACTATTTTCCACATACCATCTGACAATTGTTTCATTTCTAGAGACAAACTTTTCAAGTTATTATCTTTTGTATCTAAACCAACAATTACAACGCTAATTTGTTCCGAGGACATCTTATATGTTTCTAAAGAAATTAGTTTAAATCTATCAACTTCACGTAACATAAGAATATGCTCAACAAATCTAGCATTTGGAGATTCCCCTTTCATTAGAGAATCTACATCACCACCTGTAAAAATAGTATGTATATCATTATTAAAACGGTCGTTAGCTAATAAAGGCTCTAACTCAGCAAGATTTACCTTTCGGTTTTTATAGGGAAATAAAATCTCTGTTTCCTTACCTTCGTTTATTAGTTTTCTATAAAGAGCTAACTTTTTTTCATATCGCCTATTCGCCAAAGTATCAATATCAATAAATTTTTTTAAAGATGCTTCATCATCAGATTGAATGGCCTCATAAATTAACTTCAACGAATATTCTGGTGTAGATTTATAAGTCACCTTATGATAAATTCCATATCCAGCACCGACAAGTATACCAATCACTATTACAATACTCAGTATACCCTTTACAATTCCAAGCTGTTTAAACTTCATTAACATTTCATCGTTCCTTTCAACCACATATATTGCCTACGTTTATCTAATTAATGTACAATATATCATAACTAGCATTTTATAGATAGTTTAAATTTATAGTTTGAAAGAGAGGACTATTATGAGACGACTATGCCTTATGATTTTAAGTCTATGTATGTTAGTGTTATCCGGGTGTGCCACCATCAACTCGGATATACACATCAACCGCGATGGTAGCGGCACTTGGGATGCAACTGTCAAATCACAAGCAGAACCAATCGAAAAAAAAGTTATCACTGAAGTATTAGCTAAATATCCAATGCCTGAATATACTATCAAAGCTATTAATAATGAGGGTAAAGCAATCAAAGTTGACGATAATGACACAGCAGAGTACAATACCTGGTCTATAGCATCTGAATTTAAAAATATAGATGAGTTTACGCTAGTTAGAAATGCTATGACATTGCAAGACAAAAACAAAAACCTAGCACCAGCATTAGAAAAAACAACTTCGGGTACTTATATAGTAGATTTAGGTACTTCGCTTGGAAACACGACAGTCTCTGTATCTGGCACGATTGACAAAGTCAGCGTACAATCAGGCACATTAAAAAATGACAATACTATAACCTTTTCACAAAATGAACGTATGCGTTTCATATTCAAGCCCGATCATAGTTGGTTCTTTTATATTGGAATCGGTATTGGCATAGTAGTCGTAGTAGGCGGTGCCTATATCTTCTATTTACGTCGTAAATATTATGGCGATGCTGCATAAGGAGGCTTTCATGAAACGAAATATTTTAATCGCACTGTTACTTACTTTCACCATGATACTAGTAACGGCTTGTGGTAATAATTCTAGTAATAAGAATGACAACAAAAAATTCGAAGGGACTTGGATTGCTTACAATCAAAAGAGTGATCCAAATCAAATTCAAGAATTAACATTTGAAAATGTAGACGACCAATTACTGGTGTCATTATATACATACTCCTATACTCCATTAATGGATTATTTTTCAAGCGGTCTTGATGAAGCAGATAGCACAAAACAAGGAACTGATACTGCACCGGCCAATGCAGATTATCTATTAACTAAAAAAAGAGACTCTATCCATAATATGCTTCGTACAGCGGTAAATAATAAATTAGATGTAGGAGCAAATCCAATTCTCTACAATGAAAAGGATGATACCCTCGTTTACAATAATGTAGTATTCCATAAACAATCTGATGACAACTCGGTTAAAGCATATTTGTCTAAATTAAAAGATGCTATGAAAGATGATGTTATTCAAGGAAGAAAAAAGGATACAGTTGGTAGCTTCCGACCAAAACCAAACATCCAATTTAACTTTTCCTTCGATGATTCTATTCTAGACACCGCACAATAAGGAGACATAGCATATGAAATCTATTATAAAACTAACATGCATCATGATGGCGCTACTTTCTATGCTAGTTATTGCAGGTTGTAGCAATAAACCGGACTATACGGGCACATGGATTGGATACGATGGAGAAAATGCTCTATATCGACTCACAATCCAAGAAAATGGAAAAGAATATATGGTTACAGAAGATACATATTTTTATATTCCAGAAAAAGACTTACCAAAACCAAACCTTTTTGCTCTATTCGTAACAGCCAATGACAATTTACCAAACGCGAACAACAAATATGATATTAAGTATATTTTGCATAAAGACTCTAGAGTAACGACTGCAAAAGCAATCCAACCAGCAAATGGGAAATCATCCGACGAGGACCAATATAAAAACCAACTTAGCTATGACGAGGGGCGCACTATGCTTCGTTACATCGAAAAAGATAAGACCCTCCTTCTCAATAATATTCGATATCAAAAGGAAACTTCTGATCTCACCAATAGTTTTCTACAACAAATGCAAGCAGCTATGCGTCGTGAATTAGAACTAAAATACCATAAATATGGCGAACGAGCTATCGGCTCCAATCATAATAAAGTTATACTTGGTAATATCACATTCGACGATAGTGCTTTAACAGAAAATAAATGATAAAAAGGTGTACCAACACAAATCAATGTATTGGTACACCTTTTTTATGTAACCCTACTATAAATGTCTAATAACCCCGTTTTTACACCCAAAATATCAGCCATCTATCGACTTATTCATATCAATGTAATTTATCCAAGCTTATTACATATGTTAACAACGCATCACTACTTTGCTTAGATAGTTGTTGAAATCCACAATGCTCATAAAAATTCGTAAGTATTTTATGATTTTCACATTCAACTAAAACCGCTCTTCCTCCAACAATATCTTGTGCTTCATTTATATAATCTACAGCAATATTAATTAAGGAGTCCCCAGAAAATTGTTTAACATAGGGATTTGCATAATTTTTACCTAACTGACCGATAAGATATATAGCAGAATCTGGTTTATTAGAGTACCCAGAAACCAGCTTCCGTAGACGATTAGATACACTCTTATCCAAATTCATCGCTTTAAGAGCAAGAGTAAAATATCCTGCCAAATTTTGATGTTCATCAATGACTAAGTACGTTCGACTAAAATGTTTCTTCTCAAAATCAATTGATTTTTCTTTTAAAAAATCTTCTATATCTTTATTTTTAGGACAGGAAAATGTATCAAAAATCCCATATAATAAATTTTCATCATCTAAATAGTCGCGGATAGAAACAGTCATATATCTCATGATCTATTCCTCACGACTTGTTCTAAAACTTTACGACCAGCTTCTTTATTCAACTTATTAATCGTATAATTTTTATTCCGCTTAATTTTCTCCGTCGTATCAAAGGCTTTAACCCATGCTGCTTCATCTTGTTGCCGCACAACTAAGGGTTTAAAAAAGCTTGATGTAGCCACTATTTTCACCTCCATTACTAGAATTATTTCTAAGATGATATGCCTCAATATTCTACAAATCTATTATAACAATTATAATCAATAAAAAGATAGTTTAAGGGGGTGACCAATGGTCACCCCCTATTTCGTTCTAACTTAGGTTACTATCATTTATTCAATTATAGATTTTGGTATAGCCTTGTAGATATACAAGGAAATATATCCATCAACCATACTATGCACAATAGTGCCGCCCCCAACGAGGACGAATACGACGTACATCAAGTCGATATTTGGCAATGTAGTAGTTGTATAGAATAGTAAGCATGCAACAACTTCACCAATAGCATGAATGATAGCGCACACAAAGTTAAAAGTCACAAAAGAAAGAGCATTTGATAATACTTCCATGTGATTTTTAAGATACCAAGCACCAAGCAACGCAAAAAAGATATGTGATGCTGCACGCATAACAATAACAAGAGGAAATCCTGCTACAAAGAATCCTAACGTGGATCCAATAACTACACAAGCCGCCGATTTACGTGATAAAAACATAGCCAAAAAGATTGGCACATGACTGGCCAGTGTATAAGACGCTGGTGGTATGACAACTTTCAACGGCATTACGATAGGGATCATAATTGCTAATGCCATCAATAAAGCAGTAATAGTTAAATTACGATACATGGAAGAATTCATAAAAGCCTCCTTGGAAATGTTTTACCCACTGATTACATCTACAATATTCTAATGCATAAATTTTTAATATATTAAATACGGACTATAAATATCTTTAATTTCCTACACTGCCCCACAAGTTAAGGATTACCACACCCACTACAATAAGAGCAATACCTAATATAGTGTAAATATTATAGCCCTCACTAAAAATAAAAACAGAAATGAGAGCCGTCACCACTAGACCTACGCCAGACCAGGTAGCATAGGTAACACTAAGAGGAATATATTTCAGTACATGTGTCAATGTATAGAAAGATCCTACATAGCCACATACGCAGGCAATAGTCTGTAACGGCCGCGTAAAGCCATCAGATGCTTTCAACATTGTCGTAGCAAATAGCTCAAGCCCTATAGATAAGGCAAGTAAAAAATAAGATAACATAACTCCTCCTACAAAAAAGAGAGGGCCTTACAACCCTCTCTTCAATACATAAGTACGCACTCAATTGCACCTATTATAAGCGTTCGATAACAGCTTGCGCCATTTCTGTGGTACCTACGCGTTTCAAGCCTTCGCGGTAGATATCACCTGTGCGGTAACCATCAACGAGCACTTGTTCAACAGCTTTTTCAATAGCGTCAGCCACTT
>OKRY01001229.1_pt1 | contig 21113 bp, 16 predicted proteins | sample 1601121 | NCBI WGS metagenome assembly OKRY01 (sample SAMEA3541546, study PRJEB24748) | human gut metagenome | biome: human gut; feature: human-associated habitat; material: faeces | place: China | collected 2012
AATATGGCGAGATAGCTCAGTTGGCTAGAGCACACGGTTCATACCCGTGGTGTCGAGGGTTCAAATCCCCCTCTCGCTATTTGATGAAGACAGTCTGGAGAGGCTGTCTTTTTTGCATTATACGACAATCCATTACTTCTTATTTTCTAAAACCGGTTTTACAAAAGGCTGTATGGAACAGGCGGAGAAGATGAGAAATGTGACATTGGTGAGCTATGAGGATATGATTTCTCTTTTCTCCACTTCACCAGTTCCATACCAACCCATTATGTGATGGTGATACGATTATTCTTTCTGTAACGGTGCCATCCGTTTCTTTGCGTCTGTCAGCACCATTTTCGTCAATGCAAACAGTGCGATCACGTTAGGAATCACCATCAGGTTATTGAAAAGATCGGTTAATTCCCATACCAGGTCACTGCTGCTGACGGTTCCTAAGAAAATGAATACCAGGGCGATGACGGTATAGACTACGGTAGATTTTTTGCCGAAGAGATAAATGGTGTTGATCTTGCCAAACATGTTCCAGCTTAATACGGTGGAGAAGGCGAAGAAGAACAGGCAGACCGCTACGAACATAGGACCGGCTTCGCTGCCGAATACGGTGCCAAAGGCAGTCTGTGCCAGGTTGGTCTTGCCGATCACGGCGGTGATTTCTCCTGTGTAACCATTTGCCAGAATGCCGTCTCCAGTGTAAAGGGTGGAGATGATGACCAGGGCATTGAGTGTTAAAACAATGAAGGTGTCGATGAAAACGCCTACCATGGCTACAATGCCCTGCTCGTGTGGGGTCTCCACGTTGGCTAAGGCATGGGCGTGTGGGGTGGAGCCCATACCGGCTTCGTTGGAGAAGAGCCCTCGTTTGGCTCCCTGGCTGATGGCAGTTTTGATCGCAGCGCCGAAGCCGCCGCCGATGATGGCCTGCGGCTGGAAGGCGTAGCGGAAGATCATGCCAAATGTCTCTGGAATATGGCGGAAACGGATGATCAGGACAAGAAGGGCTCCTAAAAGGAATAAGCCAGCCATGGTTGGAACCAGCTTTTCTGTCACTGCAGCCAGACGCTTTACACCACCCAGGAAAATAAAACCGCAGATCACGACTAAAATGATACCGATGATCCAGGATGGAACACCGAAAGCCGTCTGGAAGGTGGAACCGATGGAGTTGGACTGCACCATGCAGCCCATAAAGCCCAGCGCCAGGATGATCGCAACGGCGAAAAAGCCAGCTAAGAATCTGCCAAATCCGCCGGAAAATGCTTTCGTGATGTAGTAGACCGGGCCGCCGTGTACGGTTCCGTCTTCTTTTATTACACGGGTGTCAACAGCCAGAACTGCCTCCGCGTAAATGGTTGCCATGCCAAAGAAAGCGATGAGCCACATCCAGAAGATGGCTCCAGGACCGCCGGTTAAGATAGCTCCGGAAGCTCCGACGATGTTGCCGGTTCCTACCTGGGCGGCGATGGCGGTGGCTAAAGCCTGAAAGGAACTCATGCCCTGCTCATGCTTTTTGCCATTTAAAGAAAGATTGCCGAATACTTTTTTCATGCCTTCACCGAAACAGCGGATCTGGATAAAACGGGTCTTGATACTGTACCAGATTCCCACGGAAAGCAATAAAAATACCAAAATATAGTTAGATAAATACTGGTTGATGCTGGAAACGATCGGAAACAGAGCGGTTTCCACAGACTGCCATGTGTTGGACATAGATATACTCCTCCTGATTGGTTTGGCTGAACGAAAAAACCCGGAGAAAGCTGTATTTACATTCTCTGTCCTTTTGCCTGAGAGATTCGCAGAAATCTGCGTTGCACCTTCGGCACCCGTTGACGGGATTCTCCAGAGTTACATCCACATACAGTCCTTATCCCGGATCGGGATGCCTGAGAGTGTTACTCCTTCGGCAAGCGGTCTGCTTTTTCCTGCATGCTTCACTTGTTTGTTTCAGCGTTAGTGTTAAAATAGCACAAATGGGCCAATCTGTCAACAGTGTACGGACAGATAGACGGGTCAGACGGACAGAAGGGAGCGAATGTTCGGATACGACAGTTGACGGAAAACGAAGCTAAGGGTTATAATGTTGCCAGAAAAATGCTCTGTGTGAAAAGAGGGAAATCATATGAATAAGAAAAATCTGGAATTAATCACCAAACTTCGTCATGAACTTCACAAACATCCGGAGCTTTCCTGCCAGGAGACCTGGACGAAAGCGCATCTGATGGAATTTTTAATGGAACATACAAAACTGGAAATCAAAGATATGGGTGCCTGGTTCTATGCGGTATACCGCTGCGGAAAGGAAGGAGCGAAGGTTCTTGGCTTCCGTGCTGATTTTGATGCCCTTCCGATCGGAGAGACCTGTCAGGTTTCTTATGTATCGGAAACAGCAGGTCAGGGACATAAATGTGGTCATGACGGCCATTCTTCCATGCTTGTAGGTCTTGCCCTGGAATTAGACCAGAACGGAGCGGACTGCGATGTGATCCTGATCTTCCAGCATGGCGAGGAGATCGGTGCCGGTGGCCTGGAATGTTCCCAGGTGATCGAGAAAGAACACGTGGAACAGGTGTATGCGTTTCACAATCTGACCGGATATCCGGAAGGCAGCGTGGATCTGTATTACGGTGCATGCCAGCCGGCATCTGTGGGATTTACCATTTTATTCGAAGGAAAAACTTCCCATGCCAGCCAGCCGCAGAACGGAAAGAACCCGGCAGTGGCGATCGCGGAGATCATTTTATATATGAACGAGCTGTTAAAGGAAGAGCATAAGGGCATTGTCCTGGCGACTTTGGTCCACACGGAGATCGGAACCAAGAATTTCGGCATTTCCGCCGGAAGAGGGGAAGTGTCCATGACTCTCCGGGCGTTCTATGGGGAAGAGATGGATGAGCTTCAGAAGAAACTTTGTGAGAGAGCAGAAGAACTGGCAGAGAGAGAGGGCTTAACGGTCCGCTTTGAGGAGACCGACCGGTTCCCGGATACGGTGAATGATGAGAAGTGTCTGGATCTGGTGAAGTCCTGTGCGGAGAAGCTTGGAAAACAGGTCGTGGTCATGAGCGATCCATTTTACGCTTCCGAAGATTTCGGCTATTACTTAAAAAAATGCCCAGGTGCGATGATCTACCTGGGCAATGGGGAAGCTTATGCGGCTCTGCATACTACAGAGTACGATTTTAATGATCATTTGCTAGAGGCTGGCGTGGACCTGGATCTGGAGATCATCCGTGAAGCTTCGAAGGCTCCATCCGTTCGCTAAGCAGCTTCCATAACTCTTCGGTGGAAACACCGCCCTGGCCGTCGGGCAGCAAAAATGCCTGGCGGCTGGAGATAAAGAGATAGATACAGTCTTTATTTCTCCAGGCTTCTAACGCCTCGGACCATTTGCAGGTGACTTTCGCCTGCTTTTCTTTTTTACTGGTGACTTCGATCCCCTCTTCGGCAGTGCCCAGATGAACGGTGTAGGCGTACTGGGGCGTCTGCAGCTTCAGTTTTTTTGACTGGACCTGGATAGAGTGGAAAAAAGTTCCAAAATAAACCGCCGGAAGAATGATGGCGATGGAAGCCAATACGCTTCCTAAGAGCACTGCCTGTTCTGCCCGATCCCGCATCAGAAAGCAGATGGCAGAAAAAATCAGAAAGCTTCCGGTGAAAATAGCTGGTGAGCGGTAGCTTTTCTGGCGCTTAAAGCAGTTAAACAGCGCAAAATCCCGGTAAATCTTCTTATCTACCATGACCGGGATGGTGTAGATGGTCTGATCCATAGATGTAATCCCCTTTATCTGTTTCATAATTCGAAAAGCCGGAGCGCGGTAAAAAGTCGGAGCTGACAGAAGAACCGCTGGCCGGATACTTTTATTGTAAGGAAAAACAGGAGCTGGCACAAGAGGAAAATTTTGTGCAGATATTCCGGTGGATTTCTTAAAAAAAGACTTGTATACTAGTTGACAAGAGACGCGGACAAGGGATATAATAAGAGTATCAGACAACGAAAAACATTTTATTCAGGAGGGATTTATTTATGAAAATGACATTCCGCTGGTACGGCAAAGACAGTGATCCGATCACCCTGCAGCAGATCAAACAGATTCCAGGCATGACTGGCATCATGGGACTGTTGGATTACAAGGCAGCAGGCGAGGTATGGACAGACGAGGAGTGCAAGGAGTACATCGATGGCGTTCATGCAGCAGGTCTTGAGTGTGAAGTGATCGAGAGCGTAAACGTTCACGAGGACATCAAGATGGGTCTTCCAACCCGTGACAAATACATCGAGAACTACATCACCACCATCCGCAACCTGGCAAAGTACGGCGTTAAGGTTATCGTATACAACTTCATGCCTGTATTTGACTGGCTGCGTACCGATCTGGCACGTGTGATCGAGGAGGACGGTTCCAACAGCTTATACTTCGATGAGAAGGAATTAGGCAACATGACTCCTCTTGACATTGTTAAGAAGACTGCAGAGGACAGCCATGGCTTTACACTTCCAGGCTGGGAGCCAGAGCGTCTGGCAGAGTTGGAGAAGACTCTGAAGCAGTACGAGGGCATTACCCCGGATATGCTGCGTGAGAATTACAAGTACTTCCTGGATGCCATCATTCCGGTATGCGAGGAAGTTGGCGTGAAGATGGCAGTTCATCCAGACGATCCGGCATGGCCGATCTTCGGTCTGCCACGTATCTCCCACAGCCAGGAGGATTTCGATAAGATCGTAGCATTACACGATTCACCAGCGAACGCTCTGTGCCTGTGCACCGGTTCCTTAGGTTCCAACCCGGCGAACGATATCCCGGCTATCATCCGCCACTTTGGTGAGATGGACCGTATCGCATGCCTGCACATCCGTAATGTGAAGTACTTAGGCGAGAGATGCTTCCGTGAGGCAGCTCATCTGTCTTCCACCGGTGATCTGGATATGTTCGAGATCGTAAAGGCAGTATACGATACCTGCCCACATGATGTTTATGTTCGTCCGGACCACGGAAGAATGATCTGGGGCGAGGTAGGCCGTCCAGGTTATGGTCTGTATGACAGAGCATTAGGTGCAACCTACTTAAACGGCTTATGGGAAGCAATCGATAAGATGTCCAATAAATAAGAGTTTTTATTCCAAAGAGTTTTATTCAAAGAAGTTTCTGTTGGCAAACAGAACCACATGCTCAATGAAATCTTCAGCGGAGAACTCTCCATCAAAATCTAAATAACATTTTGCCACGCTGATATAAAAATCAGCCAGCAGATAGGTAAAGACAGGCGTAGAGATCCGGCAGTGAATGCCGGAATTCTCCGCCTGTTTTAATTTGTCTGTAAGAACCTGGATCAGAAGGGAGCGCAGAAGATCCATAAAAACGCCGTCCCGGTTCAGACGGTAGATCCTGGAGAATTGGGCGTGAGCCGTATCTAATGCCTTTAAAGTCTTAGCCAGGTAATCCTTCATGGAATCCAGGTTTTTCAGATAGATCACGTCAATGTCCAGATCCATATTTTCAAAAAAATTCTGGAGGCAGTAGCCTAACAGATCGTATTTATCCTCAAAATACCGGTAAAAGGTAGAGCGGGGAATCATGGCGGTGTCGCACAGCTCTTTTAAGGTGATTTTCTCAAATGGTTTCTCCGTCAGCAGCTTAAAAAATGCCTGCTGGAGCAGTGTGTAGGTTCTTCGGGCGGATATTTTTTCCTGTGGTTCCAAATGGTTAGACATAACAAACCTCCGTATTTGTACATAGTGGGACAAAAATAAAAATATGTCCCATTTGAAACAAAATGAAAAAAGTGATTCTTGCGTATTTTACCATATATAGCCATAATAGGGCAAGTGAGAATAAGCATTATCAGTTATGAAAGACTTGTAAGAAAGGACTGAAAATATGGAAGAGAAGAGAGAGCCGGAAAGTTTTATGATGAGAGTGGCCCGCTTTATCGTCAATAAGCGGAAAGCTTTTATTGCATTGTTCATTCTGGCCTGCATTTACAGTGTGCTTTCCATGTCAAAGGTAAAGGTGATCAATGACCTGACGGATTATCTGCCTGAGAGCACCGAGACAAGGCAGGGCCTGGACATTATGGATGAGCAGTTTACCACCTTTGGATCAGCGAAGATCATGGTGACGAATATTACTTACGAAAAGGCATTGCAGCTGGCAAAGGCGATGGAGGATATCAATGGCATTTCTGCCGTGGATTTCTATGATGCATCTGATGACGATTACGATGACAAAGAAGTAACCGATTATTATCAGGATGCCAGCGCATTGTATACGTTGACCTTCGATGAGCCGGAGGACACCAAGCTGTCCCAGACAGCCATGGAAAAAGTGAGGGACTCGCTGGATGGATATTCTTCTTATGTATACACGACCGTAGACAAGGATGATGCCAAGTCCCTTCAGGAAGATATGAAGCTGATCGGCGTGATCGTTGTTTTTATCGTTTTAGGAGTTTTGTTATTTACCTCCCGTACTTATGCAGAGATCGCGATCCTTCCGATCGTATTTTTAGTATCGATGCTCTTAAACATCGGTACGAACTATTGGTTCGGAAGTGTTTCCTTCGTTACGAATGCGGTGGGGGCAGTATTACAGCTGGCCATGTCTGTGGATTATGCGATCATTTTCCTGCACCGTTTTCTGGAGGAGCGGGAGCATTATGTAGCTACAGAGGCAACGACGGTAGCTTTGAGCAAGGCGATCCCGGAGATCTCTTCCTCCAGTTTAACGACCATTTCCGGTATGGTGGCCCTGATGTTTATGGAGTTTGGTATTGGTATGGATCTGGGCCGTGTCATGGTAAAGGCGATCGTGCTGAGTATGGTATCGGTATTCCTTCTGATGCCTGCATTGCTTGTGATGATGTCCAATGCCATCGATAACACGAAGCATAAAAACTTCGTTCCAAAGATCAATTACTGGGGCAAATTTGTGGTACATACCCGCTTTATCGCGATTCCGATCTTTTTAGTGATCGTGGCGGGAGCGGCAGTTCTGTCCAATAAGAGTTCCTATATCTATGACCAGAACTCCATTGAGTCCAAGATCAAGAATGAGTATCTGGCTTCCAAAGAGCGGATCGAGAAGACCTTCGAAGTAACCAATACCATGGCGGTTGTTGTGCCAAAGGGTGATTATGAGAAGGAAGGCAAGATATTAGCCCGTCTGGAGGAGATGGATCGTGTGGACACGGCGTTAGGTCTTGCCAATGTAGAAGTTACCGATGATGGAAAATACATTTTGGTGGACAAATTAAATCCAAGAGAATTTTCCGAGGTGGCAGATGTGGATCTGGATCTGTGCCGGGTGCTGTATCAGTTTTATGCTCTTGAAAATGAACAGTACAGTGCATTTATGAAGAATTTAGAGGATTACCGTGTGTCCATCATCGACATGGTAGACTTTATCTATGAGCAGAAGGAAAAGGGCGGGATCGATTTTGACGATGACAAATCCGAAGAGATCGATGACCTGCACCAGCAGATCTGTGATGCCAGAGAGCAGCTGGAGGGCGACAAATACGACCGTATGGTATTTACCTTAAAGGGAGCCGTAGAAGGCGCAGAGACCTTCGCAGTGGTGGATGAGATCCGTGACATGGTGAAAGAGTATTATGATGAGTCCTATGTAGTGGGTGACGCTACCAGCAATGAGGAGTTAAGCAACTCCTTCCAGAAAGATAACATCATGATCAGCGTGCTGACGGCATTGTTCGTATGGGCGATCCTGTTATTCACTTTCCAGAACGCAGGACTTCCATTTTTGCTGGTACTGACGATTCAGGGAAGTATCTGGATCAACTTCGCAATTCCCTATGTGATCAACGATAAGATGTACTTCTTAAGTTATCTGATCGTAAGCTCCATCCAGATGGGTGCGACGATTGATTATGCGATCGTGATCACCAGCCGTTATATGGCGATCAGGGAAGAAATGACAGACCGCAAGGCAGCGATCATAGAAACGTTAAACCAGGCGTTCCCAACCATCATTACTTCTGGTACGATGATGGTCTGTGCCGGATTCGTCATCGGAGCGCTGACTTCTAATGCGACCATCGCTTCTTTGGGTAAGACCTTAGGACGTGGAGCGCTGATTTCCATTATTTTAGTTATGTCTGTTCTGCCGCAGCTTCTGTTAGTAGGAGATAAGCTGATCGATAAGGCGGAATTGACAAGATCCAGCAAACGGGGACAGGAAAAAGAGGAGGCTTCCGAATCATGAAAAGACAGAAATTAAACAGCAGAAGAACCGCAGCCCTTCTGGCATCTACCCTGGTTCTGTCACAGGCGGAGCCAATTCTGGCGCTGGCAGATGTAAAGGTGGAGACGGCGGCTGAGACCGTGACCGATGAAAACACGGTGGTGATCACCAGTGTGGATGATCTGGTACAGATGAGTAAAAACTGTGTATCTGAGTCTTATTCCAAGGGAAAAACCTTTGTTTTGACTCAGGATATCAGCTTAGATGGAAGTGATTTCCAGCCGGTTGCTGTATTTGCCGGCAATTTTCAGGGCAATGGCCATGTGATCAGTGGATTCAACCTCACTATTTCCGGTTCCAATCTTGGCCTGTTCCGTTACGTCGAAGCAGACGGAGTGGTAAGCGGTCTGATCGTAAAAGGCAATGTAAAACCGGACGGAAGCAAAAAGCAGATCGGTGGAATCGTCGGAACGAACCGTGGAACGATTGAAAATTGCGAGTTTCATGGTATGGTCAGCGGTCAGGAAGCCATCGGTGGAATCGCCGGAACCAATGAAGAAGGCGCTGTGATCCGTGGCTGTAAAAGCTATTCGGTCACAACAGGCAATAATAAGACCGGTGGAATCACCGGCAATAATGACGGAACGGTAGAACAGTGTGAAAATCACGGTGACATCAATGCTTCTGATCAGGGAGTAGAGGATTCTAACAGCGGTGAGCTTTCGATCAATACCGATAAGATCAAAGAAACAGTCCAGAAGGAAAAGGTCAATGACGCAGGTGGTATCGCAGGATATTCTAAGGGTAAGATTTCCGACTGTAAAAACTATGGAACCGTGGGATATGAGCATATCGGCTATAACATCGGTGGAATCGCCGGACGTCAGTGCGGTATCATCAGCCAGTGCTATAACCTGGGTGATATCAGGGGACGTAAGGACGCAGGCGGTATCGTAGGACAGTTTGAGCCATATCTGACCATTGATTATGAGGAAGATCTGTATGACCAGTTAAACAGCCAGTTAAATAGTCTTTCTGATATCAGCAAGGCTCTGGCAAGAACGGTGGATGACACAGCCAATAAGAGTACCGACAGCCTGGATCAGATCGGTGACAACATGGATCAGGTACGGGACATCGGAAAGTTTTACAAGGATGTATACCGGGAAGACATCGATAAGATGAACAATGACCTGGATTCTACGACCAACGATATGCAGGAGACCCTGGATCATCTGCATCTGCGTCTGATAAAGGATTCTTCTAAGAGTAAGGTCCGCGCACTTCAGCAGCTGCTTCACGATTCTGACGCGATCCGTAAGGAATTAAAGGAGCGCTATGACGGCGATCTGACGGATACAGACGCATTGAAGGCATGGCTGCAGCATCGTTATGAGCTTCTTTCCCAGCTGTACGAAAATATGCAGAAGGTATCCGAAGCGGTTCCGGATCTGATGGGCTCCATTACGGAAGATTCCGTTAACGGAGTGGAGGACTTTGGTGATAAGATTGAAGACCTGACCTCAGATATCAATGTGATGATGGATGAGATCAAGTATAACCGAAACAATCTAAAGACTGATCTGGAAAATATGGATGATGAGCTGGAAGTGAAGATCGACAGTCTTGCTGATCATGTAGATTCTCTTCAGGACAGCTTAAAGAGCGGCAAAGACCAGACCCAGGCCCAGAGACAGCAGTTGGAGGATCAGATCGACCAGATCCGTAATACCATTACCGACAAGGCTGATGAGGTCCGGGATAAGATGGAGGATAACGATCTGTTTGATGATGTATCAGACAATGATGACCAGACAGAATTAACGGATGGTACGATCTATGCCTGTGTCAATACGGGAAGCATTGAAGCGGACTATCAGGTAGGTGGTATCGCAGGCATCATCGGTGTGGAGGTCAGTCTGGATCCGGAGCAGGATCTGGATACGGATCAGGAAAAGACATTAAACACGGTTAGACAGGCCAAAGCAACGGTTCAGGGATGCTTAAATGAAGGCGATATCACCGGTAAACGGGATTATATCGGAGGCGTGGTCGGCAAAGCCAATATGGGCGCCCTGATCAGCAACCAGAATTATGGTGATATCACTTCTACGAATGGCGATTATGTAGGCGGTATCACCGGAAGCAGTGATTATGTCCTGCGCCGGAATTACAGCATGTGTATGGTCACCGGTAATGACTATATAGGCGGTGTGACCGGATGGGGGAAGAATGTTTACGAAAACTATGTGCTGGTCACATTGACCAGTGATGGCGGCGAGTGGATCGGAAGTATTGCCGGAGATGGCGATACCGATGGTACTGTGGAAGGCAACTATTACGTGGATGGCGGCATCGGAGCTGTGGATGGCATCACCTATGACGGTCAGGCAACAGGACTGTCCTATGATGATTTTATGGCCTTAGACCAGATGCCGGATCGGTTCCGCCAGTTACAGGTATCTTTCCTGGTGGATGACAATGCAGTGAAGACCATTTACTGTGAATATGGCAGCAGCGTAAAGGCTTCTGAGATTCCGGCGATCCCACAGAAGGATGGTTATTATTACCAGTGGGAGGATGTGGATTTAAGCAACATCACCGGCAATATCAAGGTACATGCCGTTTACCAGCCATATCATACCACTATTGCTTCAGATGATGACAAGATGGCATCCCTGTTAGCAGAGGCCGAGTTCTATCCGGGAAGTAAGCTGATCCGCACAGAGACGGTTCTGACAGGTGTTGCTGCACCAGAGGGATATCAGCTGGGCAAAGCCTATGATTATGAGGTGACAGTGCCAGAGAAAGCAGATGTGCCGGATGAAGTAACCCTTCATCTGCTGGCAGAAGGCAGGGGAAGCCTGATGGCAGGAATGGTAAAGGACGGCGTTGTAGAGCTTCTGGATACAGAAGTGGATGGTTCTTATCTGGTATTTACGGCTCCGGCCAAGGGTACCATCGTGATCTTAAAGAAGAGCCAGGCATGGAAATATGCGGCAGCAGCCGGAGCAGCGGCAGTTTTAGCTGCGGTCATTGGAGTGGTTCTCGTAAAGAAAAAGAGAGGAAAAGTCCATGAAGAAGGAGAAGAGCAGAACGGAGACAGAAATGACGGCGATGGCGGAAGTGACACAGCAGAAGCAGCCGGAACCTGCGAAGACGGACAGAGTTGAGGAAGGTTCATGGCAGGACATCGATGAGTCCGCCATGAACTTAGGCCAGCGCTGCGTTTACCGCAACCGCAAACGCGCCATTGAGCTTTATCGCAAAGGCTGTTCCCCTCAGGAGATCTTCCGAATCACCGGTATGGGTCCCGGCATGGTCTCCCGCATGTGGAAAAAATGCTGCACCAAAGACCCGGAGACCGGGAGCGTGAAGGGATATCAGGCGCTGGTGCCGAAGTCGAAGGTGAAATCGTTTATACGATAATAAATGAACATATAATCATAGGTTTCCTCATAAATATCTGACGGGATTTTCATCAGATGTAGGAATCTGCTGTCGTATGTTTCGGAAAATGACAGGAAAGACGATTACCGGATACCTGGAGGAATATTGGGTAGAAAAAAAGCCTTTTCCTGGTCCAGAGCGGACAATATTCCATGGTTCAGATTGCAGATATGACCGGATTCAGCAATCCCAGCCGTTTTGCGGCTGCGTTTCGGAAGCAGTTTGCATGCAATCCCGGAGAATACAATTCTACCGCAGGTGATTATAAAAGAATTTCTGAAAAATGACGATTCTGGTATTGATTTTGAGGATACAGATATTGACATAAAAGAAAAGGAGAAGAAAAACATGATCGTATCAAACGCTATCGAAAAGATGATTGATTTCTATCAGGGAAGCCAGCATGACATCAACCATTTTCTGAAAGTCTGGTCTTATGCCAGAAACATTGGACAGATGGAAGGACTGGATGACCATACCCAGGAGGTATTGGAGCTGACGGCAGTGGTTCATGACATTTCCTGTCCATTATGCAGGGAGAAATACGGCAATGCCAATGGAAAGAAGCAGGAGCTGGAGAGTCCGCCACTGGTCAGTGAATTTTTCAAGGATCTTCCAGTGGCGGAAGAGGATGTAAAGCGGATCTCCTGGCTGGTGGCTCATCACCATACCTATACGGGAGTTGACGGGATTGATTATCAGATCCTGCTGGAGGCAGATTACCTGGTGAACGCAGGAGAGAGCAGTTATTCCAGAGAAAATGTGCAGCATATGCTGGAAACGGTATTTCAGACAGAGAGTGGAATCCGATTGTTAAAATCCATTTATTTGCGGTAAATATAAAAGAACCCTGCGGTGGGATGCGAGAAATGTCGCTTCCTATCACCACAGGGTTAAATTTATTTGTCCATTCGTCTGATGATCCACATGGCGACCAGAAGAATCACAACGATAACCTCCACGAAGGTTCCAGTGGTCTGGATGTTTAAATACCATGGCGTGGACGCCAGGTCATAAAGTCCTGGGCGGCTGCGTTAACACCCAGCTAAACGCTCTGGCTGTCCGAAGCCCAGGATCTTGAAAATGATTTCCCTTGTTCCACTCCAGCGTACACTGGATTTTCTGTTCTTTCAACCAGTTATCATAGGCGCGGATGCAGTCTCCCACAGCAGCCATCACTGAATTTTTTGTCCGTTCTTCCCGGTCACCGAGACTTAGATAGACACAGGAAGATTGAAATTTGTTGGCTTTTACGTAGTCTAAAAATCCTGGAAACCAGACAGACGGCGATGCCGCTGCAATCCCGGCAAACAGGCTCGTCTGATAGGCAGCCCATAGGGAAAACAGTCCGGCGAGAGAGTAACCGCCTAAGTAATAGGTCTTATGAGGATCAGAGCATAGTTCTGTAATGTTTCTTAGAAAATCCGCTGCGCCATTGCCAAAGTCCCGATTGCCAAATACAGCAGGTGCCTTCCATGGAGACAGATCCTGATTCCAGCTTCGCACTTTTACGGCAATCAGGCAAAAATCCATGGAAGTTAGCTGTTGGATTTCGGAAACTTCTGCTTCCATTTCCTCCAGATCGTGGTCATCCACTGGCTGGACCAGGACGATGGGAGAGTCTGGATTTCCGTAGGTTTGTGTGTGGGTATTGCGTGTCATGATAGTTCCCTTCTAAAGTTCTTTCCGCATAAGGATCAATTCCTGGAATCCGCCCGATGATGAACTTTGTATTTGTTTCCAATAGACTCGATTCCGGCGGTTCCAGCTTCCTGGCCATTTTTCAGGGTAATGATGCGGTGATATTTCATAATGGATTTCTTTTCTGGAACTTCCCGCTGGAGAGATCCACATCCACAAGGATCTTGATCAGCCAGAAGAAAACAAACAATACCAGAAGCGGGATCACACAGGAGGTGATCAGCATCACTGCCACGGCTTCTACGAAATGGCTGAGAGAGGTCTCTACCTTCTGTACCAGTTCTTCGGAAGAGAGGGTTACATTCTCTACAGCGCTGGCCACAGAATCCTTCGCACCAGATAGTGCATCCTTTGCTTTCTGCCAGAAGCCAGAAATTTCCGTGGTCTGTTGGGACTGCCCCGTGATCTGCTGAGACTGATCCGTCTGGTTATCCAAAGCGGCTGAGCCGGATGCGTGATCGGCGGCTTCAGATTCTGCGTTGTTTTCTAACAGCTTTTCCGTTCCTTTTGCTTCCTCCAGGGTCGCTTCGATCTGTGCCTGGTAGGTGTGCTCGATCAGATCGGATATCTTCACACTGGAAGGAACCACAAGAAAAATACAGATTCCAAAAACCAGTAATTTCCGCGCCAGACGGTCAAGGCTACGGTTGCTGACAAAGAGATTGGTAGCAAAAAGCACACAAGCGGCCGGAATGAATATCTTAAAAGCAGCGTATCCCGTGATGGTCACCAAGTATTTTTCCAGGAAAATGGCACATAGGACGATCAGCAGGTAACCGCTTAAATCAGCCACCTTTTCGGCGATCGGCGTACCGATATCGCCGGGCAGAAGCGTGATCACCGCAGAAGTCGCCGTAGCAGCCATGGTCAGCTCCAGTACCGTATTTTTCTTCTCGTCCAGAGATGTGATCGTCGCATGGTGGGATTCCGGCGCAGCGGCATACTTACCAACGACGGTAAAAGACAGGATTCCAATCAGGAGCCAGGTGGCCAAAAGGATACATTTCTTTTTATCAAATGTAAGATTCATAATCATTCTCCATTTCATGCAGTCATCAGTTTAATTCATTACCATTAGAATCAAGAAACAGGTACTCCGATGGAATCATTGGCTCATAAAACACGTAAGGATAGAATTCTGGATCAATTTTTTCTTCGTGGATGCCATTTTCTGACCGGACGTTTCAAGCAGTTTGGTTAGTCAGCAGCCTGGAAGCTTTCCCGCAGGATTAGTTTGGCTTCCAGTTCGATATGCTCTGGAGTCAGGTCATTTTCCTGGATTTTTTTCTGTAATAAGCGGATGATCTGAGCACCGATTTCTTTGTTTGGCATCTCGATCACACTCAGGGAAGGTGAGGAATATTCTGTCAAAGAGGCATCCAACATTCCAATCGACAACATCTCCACATCCTGTGGAAGTTTTACTCCTAAATCATGGAATCCACGAAGCGCTCCCAATGCCATGGAATCTGAATCACAAAAGATGACCTTTGGCCTGTCGCCATTCTGGCAATATTCTGTCGCCAGACGGTAGCCGTCCTCGATGGTCCCATTTCCATGAAAGACCGAATCTTGGGTGACATGCAGGCCAATCTGTCCGCAGGCGTCTAAGAATGCCTGGGTACGCAAGGTGGTGGCAACAAATGCGGAGTGGGAAGCAAACACGGCTGCTTCCGTATAGCCTTTCTGACGGATCTGCCTTGCAGCCATCAGGCCGATCATCTTGTTATCGGTACAAACAGTAGAGAGGTACTCAGAATAACGGTTGATCAGCACCACCGGCATCTGCGGTGACAGGCTCTCTAGGTATTTCATATCTTTCAAGGAACAGGCACCGATCACAACTGCGCTGTAGCCGGTTTTCAAAATGGAAGCATCGTACTGGTCAAGGTGGTCATCCTCGTAAGTCTGGACTACGATCTCGCAGTCGAATCCGATCCGGGAACATTCCACCTGCAGTGCATTTAAGAAAGATGCCAGGATCATGGTACGGTAATCCAAAGGCCAGAAAAACGCGATGACAGGTTTTTTGCTCTCCTGGAAACGTAATCGTCTTGCAGTCAGGTTCGGCTGATAGCCAAGCTCCCGCATGGCATCCTGTACCCGCTCCTGGGTCTGGGCAGAGATCTTCCGTTCACCGGATTTGCCATTCATAATAATAGAGACCGTGGTCACTGAGACACCGGCCAGTTTTGCAACATCTTTTATGGTAGCCATAGGGGAAAATCCTCCAAAATTCAATCATTTGATCATGATAAATATTAATATCTATATAAATCCACTAAATAAGACCATAACTGAAAAGCATGCAATAAGCCATTATTTATTATCTTACGTTCATTCATTTCCCTTGTCAAGCATGACAAAAATCCCTGTGCGTTCTGCACAAAACCTCTCAATAAAAACTGTCGAAAATAGCAGAACTAAAAATAAATGATAAAAATTCTCTTGACAAAACTAAAACGTTAAACTATCATATGTGCCATAAGATAAACGTTTTACTAATACGTTAAACTAAACAAAGTAAACAAGCAAAACGTAAAAAAATGAAGACTTTCAAGGGAAGGGAAGGATTCATGAGAGTGACTGTGAAGGAACGGGATCGTTACACACAGTGATTCACGGGTCAGTAAAAGAAAGGTAGGAAAACAATGAGCAGTAAAGTAAGAAGAGCCATGGACGGCAACGAAGCAGCAGCTTATGCCTCCTATGCGTTTACAGAAGTCGCAGCAATCTATCCGATTACTCCATCTTCACCGATGGCAGAGTTAGTTGATAAGTGGTCTGCCAATGGAATGAAGAATATTTTCGGTCAGCAGGTAAAACTGGTAGAGATGCAGTCTGAGTGTGGTGCAGTATCCGCGATGCATGGCGCGCTGGATACCGGTGTGATCGCAACCTCCTATACCGCATCCCAGGGTCTGATGTTAATGATCCCGACCATGTACCGTATCGCAGGCCAGTTAAAACCGGGTGTTATCCACGTTGCTTCCAGAAACGTAGCAACCCACGCCATCTCCATTAACGCAGAGCAGTCCGATGTTATGGCATGCCGCCAGACAGGATTTGCGTTATTAGCATCTTCCAGCGTACAGGAAGCCATGGATTTAGGAGCGGTTGCACATCTTTCTGCGATCAAGGGCCATGTTCCATTTTTACATTTCTTTGATGGATTCCGTACTTCCCATGAGATCCAGAAGGTAGACTGCCTGGATTATGAGGATTTAAAGAATTTAGTTGACTGGGAAGAACTGGACAAGTTCCGTAAGAACGCACTGAACCCAGAGCATCCGGTTCTGCGTACCACCGGACAGTATTCTGATACATACTTCCAGAGCCGTGAGGCATGTAATACCTGGTATGACGCACTTCCAGATGTGGTGGAAGAGTACATGAACAAGATCAACGAACTGACAGGCCGTGATTACAAGCCATTTAACTACTATGGCGCTCCGGACGCAGAGCATGTGATCGTGGTGATGGGTTCCGCAAGCGGATGTATCCGTGAGACCGTGGACTACTTATTAGCAAAGGGCGAGAAGGTCGGATTTATCGATGTTCATCTGTATCGTCCATTTTCTGCAAAACATTTCCTGGCACAGCTTCCTGAGACTGTGAAGAGAATTACGGTCAATGACCGTACCAAAGAGCCGGGAGCTGTTGGCGAGCCGCTGTACGAGGATGTATGTTCCGTGATTTTAGAGTCCGGCAAAGACATCGACGTATATGCATGCCGCTTCGGTCTGGCAAGTAAGGATTACACACCTGCCCAGGTCATTGCTGAGTATGACAATATGAAGGCAGCAGAGCCAAAGAACCATTACACCATTGGTATCAATGATGATGTGACCCATCTGTCTCTGCCGGTTGGCCCAGAGGTGAACACCATTCCAGAAGGAACCATCAGCTGCAAGTTCTGGGGGCTTGGTTCTGACGGTACCGTTGGCGCAAATAAGAATACGATCAAGATCATTGGCGATCATACCGATCTGAATGTACAGGCTTATTTCGAGTATGACGGCAAGAAATCCGGCGGTGTGACCAGATCCCATTTACGTTTTGGTAAAGCGCCGATCCATTCCACTTATCTGGTAAATCACGCAGACTTTATCGCCTGCCATAACAAGTCCTATCTGGACCGCTATGACATTCTGGCAGAGGCAAAAGAGGGTGCGAATGTCTTAATTACCTGTGACTGGAAGGGCGAAGAGTTAGAGAAGCATTTAACTCCATTATTTAAGAAAACAGCCGCTCAGAAAAAGATCCATTTATACACCATCAACTCTACTGCAATCGCTGCAGAGTTAGGTCTGGGCAGCAGAACCAATACCATTTTACAGGCTGCATTCTTCAAGATCACCGGGATCATCCCGATCGAAGAAGCAGTGGAATATATGAAGAAAGCCATCTTAAAATCCTACGGCAAGAAGGGCGAGAAGGTCATCAACATGAACTACGCCGCTGTGGATAAGGGTGTTGAGATGGTAGAAGAGGTAGAAGTACCTGCAAGATGGGCAGACATCACAGTTGAGGCAGAGAAGGTGGACGAGAACCTTCCAAAATGGATCAAGAACATCCAGATCCCGGTAAATTCCATGAAGGGTGACAACATCCCGGTCAGCGAGTTTATGGATCTGCCAGACGGAACCATGCCACAGGGAACCTCCAAATATGAGAAACGTGGTATCGCAGTCAACGTTCCGGTATGGAACAGTGAGAAATGTATCCAGTGTAATATGTGTTCCTATGTATGTCCACACGCTTGTATCCGTCCATTCCTGGCAACTGAGGATGAGGCAAAGAACGCTCCAGAGGGCTTTACCATGGTTCAGGCGAAGGGCAAAGGTATGGAGAACTACCAGTACCGGATCCAGACATCCGTGCTTGACTGTACCGGATGCGGAAGCTGCGTAAACGTATGTCCTGCAAAAGAGAAAGCGATCACCATGGAGCCGTTAGATGCTCATCGTGACCAGGCAGAGAACTGGGAGTATGCGCTCTCCTTATCTTCAAAGAAGAACCCATTAGGAACCAGTACCGTAAAGGGCAGCCAGTTCGAACAGCCGCTGTTAGAGTTCCCAGGCGCATGCCCAGGATGCGGCGAGACTCCATATGCAAAGCTGATCACCCAGTTATTCGGTGACCGGATGTACATTGCCACCGCAACCGGATGTTCCCAGGTTTGGGGTACCAGCTTCCCATCCTTCCCATATACCACCAACCACAAGGGTCATGGTCCTGCAGTGGGCGGCTCCCTGTTTGAGAACAACGCAGAGTACGGTATGGGAATGTGGTTATCCGTTGAGCAGCAGAGAAGTAAACTGGCAATGCACGCACAGGCTCTGGCAGATTTAACTGATGATGAGGCAGTAAAAGAGGCTGCATTAAACTGGATCGCAAACATCGATGATACCGAAGGCTCTGTAGTATCCGGCGAGGCATTTAAGAAAGCCATCGAGGCGCATGCAGCAACAGACGCTGAAAAAGCAGATATTGCAGAGATCAAAGCAAATTACGATCAGCTGACCAAGAAATCCGTATGGTTCTTCGGAGGCGACGGCTGGGCTTATGATATCGGTTACGGCGGATTAGACCATGTACTGGCTTCCGGAGCGAATGTAAATGTGATGGTATTCGATACTGAGATCTACTCCAATACCGGCGGACAGGCTTCCAAGTCTACACCTACCGGCGCAGTAGCACAGTTCGCTGCAGCAGGTAAGAGAAATAAGAAGAAAGATTTAGGCATGATGGCGATGAGTTACGGTGATGTCTATGTGGCTCAGGTAGCGATGGGTGCAAATCCGGCTCAGTTCTTAAAGGCTGTCTTAGAGGCAGAAAGCTACAATGGTCCATCCTTGATCATCGCATACGCTCCATGTATCAGCCATGGCTTACGCTGCGGCATGAGCGATGTACAGGGCGAGATCAAACGTGCCGTTGAGGTTGGATACTGGCACTTATACCGCCACGATCCACGTCTGGCAGTTGAGGGCAAGAATCCATTTATCCTGGATTCCAAGGAACCACAGGGCGACTTCAGAGCATTTTTACGTGGCGAGGTACGTTTCTCATCTCTTGAGAGAACCTTCCCAGAGGTGGCGGATGAGCTCTTTAAGAAGACCGAAAAAGAAGCAATGGCAAGATATGCAAAATACAAAGCGCTTGCACAGTAAGGAGAAAACAGATGGGTAAGCTGATTGAGAAGTTATTAGGGGGCAATACAGGAAGTGTTGTAACTGTGGAACCGGATTATATCGTGATCAATGACGGTGTATCCCATGCAGCTGTGGATGAAATATCCACAGTTGCATACCCACAGAAGGTACTGGTGATCTATGATCATGACGTACCAACCGGAAGACCGGAGGCGGCAGCCATTTTAAGAAAAAATCTGGCATTTGCGGAAGAATATCACTGTCAGTACATCCAGGCAGAGGGAACCGGTTACCAGTACATGGTTAATGAAGTGGTAAAACCGGGCCAGATCATCATCGGCGGCGGTTCCCACGGAAGTATTTTCGGGGCTAAGGGCGCACTTGGAATCAATGTGAGCATTCCGGAGCTTGCCAGAGTGACCGAGACCGGACGTTACAGCATCGTGGTTCCGGAGACTGTGGAGATCAGCCTGAAGGGAAGTTTAAAAGAAGGAGTCAGCATCATGGATGCAGCATTTTCCTTCTTAAAACAGGCTGGAGATGTGAAACGGAAATCCCTGGAATTCTACTGCCCGACCTTAGACCAGCACGAGAAAGAGGTGCTGTGCAGCATGGCATGTTTAAGCGGCGCGTATACGGCATTTACCGTAGAAGAGGAAGGCGCTCCGGTTCTGACTCTGGATTTAGGAGCCGTGGAGCCAATGCTCATGCTTCCTTGTGATGACAGAAAAGACCAGAAGGACGCAGAGATCGTTCCGAAGGCATCCAAAGCAGGTCTGGAGTTAAATGCAGGCCAGATCGGTGGCTATACCGGTGGTACTATTGAAGAACTGAGAAAAGCAGCTTCCATGTTAGACGGACAGAAACTGGCATTAGGCTTCCGCTTAAGCATCTGCCCGGCAACTAGCCGTGATTACATTCAGGCTGCGGAAGAAGGCATTCTTACAAAATTCATTGATTTTGGAGCACAGATCAACGCGGCAGGCGATCACAGTGTTGTAATCCAGGGCGCTGGAGCCATGGGACATAAGGAACGCCTGGTAACTACCGGACTGTATACCTTTGCAGGTTCCATGGGATGCGATGATGCAGAAGTTTATACAGGCTCTGTTGAAACAGTCATGAACGCTTCCTTTGCGAAGCAGATGTAAGGAGGCGTAGTTATGGAAAAAAAATTCAGTGGAAAAATCTGGAAATTTGGAAATGATATTGATACAGATACCATTATTCCTGGAAAAAGAGGTACCATCCCGGATCGTAATGAGATGAAAAAATATGCGTTTGAACTGTTAAAGCCGGAATTCGGTTCAACCGTCCAGCCGGGAGATATCCTGGTGGCTGGAACCAACTTTGGCTGTGGTTCCAGCCGTGAGCAGGCAGCCACGGTTCTTTCTTACAATGGCGTCCGCTGCATCATCGCAAAGAGCTTTGCAAGAATCTTCTTCAGAAATGCATTTAACAGCGGCATCCTTCTTCTTACCTGTGACCAGATCCAGGATGTGTGCGAAGGCGGCGATATCGTTACCGTAGATGTCGATGCACAGACAGTCAGTGTAAACGGAAAGACCTTCAAGGTTGGTGCGGTTCCTGAAAATCTGTATAACAT